>Ga0181520_10000898_pt1 | contig 63880 bp, 43 predicted proteins | sample PEATcosm2014_Bin_29_FD_132451 | JGI IMG/M metagenome (GOLD analysis project Ga0181520, IMG submission 132451) | Peatland microbial communities from MTU Mesocosm Facility, Houghton, MI, USA - PEATcosm2014_Bin02_30_metaG | ecosystem: Environmental > Terrestrial > Soil > Wetlands > Peat | place...
CCGGCGCTTGCCCTCGGTTCTGCCGCCATCCATTTCAAATCGAAAAATGGGAGTTATACTCTATCCCATGCAATATGTGATTCTTACAGCGAGTGGCCCGATTTTAGCCGGACACCACTGATGGAATGCCTATGATCGAGAAGAGGCTTCTCTTGATCGATTGCCCCGTAGGCGAAGAAGAATTGAGCCGGCGCGACCCGGCGCTCTTCAAGTATTTGAAGGCGGGAGAGTCGAGTGTTGCCAACGGGTATCTTTGCCGTTCGCGGTCTCCGTGGTATTCGCAGGAGTTGCGTCCGCCACCTCCGTTCTTATGCACATATATGGGCAGGGCAGGATCGGAGGATCGAAGGGCATTTCGCTTTTTTCACAATCGCTCTTCCGCCACTGCGGCGAATGTTTATCTGCTACTTTACCCGCGGCCCGCGCTGAGCGGCGCGATTCAAGCTCCGGGCGTCGATGAGCAAGTCTTTGACTTACTCCAGCGGATTCCCATCGAGAAGATGACCGGGGAAGGCCGTATCTATGGAGGCGGGTTGCACAAATTGGAGCCAAAAGAACTTGCGAACGTGCCGATGGAGGGAATTGAAGCTTTTCTTCCTTGTCAGACTCTCAAGTTTGCGCAGATGAAGTTCGCTTATCCCAGCGCCGTCGAAGTCGCGCCGGCAAGAGCGATTTAGAAAAATTCTTACCTTACGCCGCCCGCAAATCCGTATGCCCAAAATCGTCGCCCTTCCACAGCATCGGCTCGCGCTTCTCGCGGGCCAGGGCGTAGCTCAAGCAGTCGCCGAAGTTCAGGTTCGCCGGGTGGCCGCTGCCTTTGCCATAGTCGCGGTAAGCCTGCCTCGCGATCCTGGCCTGCTCGGCGGTGACCGGCTCGACTTGGATGTTGAACCTTTCAATGATCTGATCGATCTCGCGGCTCACAGCCGGGTCTTTGCGGCTGTCGATCACGATTGAGAGCTCCAGATAGGCAGCCGCCGACATGGAGAGGGTATCGGCTTCGTCCAGGGCCTTCGCAAAAGCCAAACGCTCGGGTTCGTGCCTCAGGATCGCAACCAGCGCCGACGTGTCGACGATCATAGCGGCAATCCAGTTTCTTTATCGAAGAGCAGATCGCCGATCTTGTCGGATGGGGGCAGGTCCTTTAGCAGGGGTGCGGTTCGCTCGGAAAGCTTGAGCAGCCATTCCAGCCGGCCCTCCCGTTTTTCGGCTCTCTCTTTTCGTTCCAACCTCTCCTTGAGCGCAATCGTGACGGCCATCGTCACAGTTTCCCCATTCCGCCGCGCCAGCTCCCGCGCCAGCCGGTGGGTTTCTTCATTCTTGATATTCAAGGCCATCGAATTCCACCTTTCCACCATTTATTTCCACCATTCTACCATTTTCACCTGCTCAGGCCGTGGAACCCCGCCTGGCTCCCCGGAACCCCTTGAAATGGCCTAAGCTAGAGCCATGAGCGACCCAAATCAGGAAACGGCGGCAACGCAGAACGAAATCTTCGATCTTCTGGTCATCGGCGCCGGACCCACCGGGTTGGCCTGCGCCATCGAGGCGCAGAAGGCCGGCTTTCGGGCGGTGGTGGTGGACAAGGGCTGCCTCTGTAACTCGCTCTTCCACTATCCCGCGCACATGACCTTCTTCACCACGCCGGAGCGGCTGGAGATCGGCGGCATTCCCTTTCCCAGCCCCAACGCCAAGCCCACCCGCATCGAGGCGCTCGAATACTACCGCCTGGTGGCGGGCTGGTATAAGCTCGACGTCCGCCAGTACCAGCGTGTGGAGCGCGTAACGGGCGCTGACGGAGCCTTCGCCGTGCAGACCATGGACCGCTTCGGCCGCCTTGGCTCATTGCAAGCTCGCAAGCTGGTCCTCTCCACCGGCTACTACGATCTGCCCAACGCCATGGGCATTCCCGGCGAGAGCCTGAGCAAGGTCCATCACTACTACAACGATCCCCACCCCTATTTCGGGATGGATGTCATGGTGATCGGCGGCAAGAACTCGGCGGCCATCGCCGCGCTGGAGCTGTGGCGCCACGGCGCGCGGGTCACGCTGGTCTATCGCGGGCCAGAGATTCCGCCGCATGTGAAGTACTGGATCAAGCCGGACATTGAAAACCGCATCAAGGATGGCGAGATTAAGGCGTATTTCCAGTCGCGGGCGGTCGAAATCACGTTGGATACGGTGGTGGTGGAGACGCCCGAAGGCCGCGTGGCCCTCCGCAACGATTTCGTCTTCGCCATGACCGGCTACCACCCCGATTTCGCCTTCCTTGGGCGCCTGGGCGTGCGCTTCGAGGGCCCGGACCGGCTGCCGGTGTGCAATGCCGAGACGCTGGAGAGCAATGTGCCCGGCATCTATCTCGCCGGAGTGATCCTGGCCGGCTCGCGCACCAACGAGATTTTCATTGAGAACGGGCGCTTTCACGGCGTGCAGATCGCCCGTGCGCTGGCCGCAAATCGAAGCTCCGATGCCGGCTGCCCAACCAATCCGCTACACTGAGGCTCACGATTTCCCTTGAAGGGCAAGACCTTGCGCATACGCTGGTGGCCGCGATCGATTCGAGGGCAGATGCTGGCAGGCCTGGTGCTGCTGGAGGTGCTTTCGATCGTGCTCTTTGCCCTGCTGCTTATTCGCCGGCAGGCGGGCGAAGTCTATGTGCACACCCAGGAGCGCCTGGTCTATCAGGCCTCTTCCCTCGAGTTGCAGGCCAAGGAAGCCCTGCAACAGCAGCGGCCCAGTTGGACGGCTCTTTCGGTGAAAATGATGGGTGCTGCGCCCGATGTGGCTCTCGCCAAGATCACCGATCCGGCCGGTAAGGTCCTCTTCGTCAGCCGGGGAGATCCGGAGCAGGCAACGCTCGATCCAGTCGAACGCATGCAGATTCCGCAGGTCCGCCACCAGGAGCCCAAGTTGTTCACTCTGAAAGGCGATCGCTGGGAGTGTGTGAAGGCCATCTATATCGATGGGCATTTGCGCGGTTATGCCTGGGTAGAGACGGATCGCGAGTGGGACCGGGAGCAACTCAACACCGTACAGCACGGCACGGTCCTCTTCGCCATCATCTGGATCTTTGCCTCGGCCTTGCTGGTCGTCCTCATGGCCCGCTCCATCTCGCGGCCGCTGGCCATCCTCCACCGCGGCACCCGCGCCCTGATGAACTCGCCCGAGAGCCGCGGCAATTTCCCACTGCCGGTCACCGTGCACAACGAGATGGGCGATCTGATTGAGGCGTTCAATCGCATGGTCGCCTCCATCGAGGAGCAGCGCTCGGGGCTCAATGACACGCTTTCTCTATTGGATTCGATGCTGGCCAACGCGCCCATCGGCCTGGCCTTCCTCGATCGCCGCTGCCGTTTTGTGCGCGTGAACCACGTCTTTGCCGGCATGACCGGCGTCGCGCTCAGCCGTCACCTGGGCCGCACGCTGCCGGAACTGCTGCCGCAGCCGGTGGCCAAAGACCTCGAATTGATCGTCCTGCGGGTCTTCGCCGAAGAAGAGCCGGTGCATGATCTCGAGCTGAGCGGCGAGGGCGGCAATCCCAGGCGGTCGTGGACCTGGCTGGTCAGCGCCTATCCTGTGCGGACCACGCCGCAGCAGGTGCGCTGGGTCGGCGTCATCGTGCTGGACGCCAGCGCGCGCAAACGCTCTGAAGAAACCCTGCGCAAGACGGAGAAGCTGGCCGCCACCGGCCGTCTGGCCGCCTCCATCGCCCACGAAATCAACAACCCGCTCGAGGCCATCACCAACCTGCTCTTCCTGCTCCACAACTTCTGCCAGCTCCAGGACCCGGCGCTCAATTACGTGGTTATGGCCGAACACGAGGCCCACCGCATCGCGGAGATCACCCAGCAAACCCTTCGCTTCTACCGCCAATCCACGCTGCCCACCCGCGCCAAGATGAGCGAACTGCTCGACTCCGTTCTCACCCTCTTTCACGGCAAGCTCGAGGCCCTGAATATTCAAGTCGAGCGGGATTACAATCCGGAGCTGGACCTCTTCTGTTTTGCCGGGGAGATCCGCCAGGTCTTTGCCAACCTGGTCGGCAACGCCATCGACGCCATCAGCGCCGGCGGCCGCCTCTTCATTCGCGCCCGCCGCTCGCGAAGCTGGAAGGACCCTGCGCAGACCGGGGTCCGCTTTCTCGTTGCCGATACCGGAGAGGGCATGGAGCCTGCGGTGCGCGAACGCGCCTTCGAAGCCTTCTTCACCACCAAGGAAGTGACCGGAACCGGCCTCGGCCTCTGGGTGAGTCAGGAGATTATCGTCAAGCACAACGGCCTGGTGCATGTGCGCAGCCGGACCGCTGCCCAGGACCCGGCCGGCCAGGGAAAATCCTCCGGCGCCGTCTTTCAGCTCTTCATTCCCGACAATCCCAATCTGATGCCCGCAGCCAATAAGACGGAAGCGGCGAAATAACAAGGCGCCTTGGCTTGGGAATGCCGCCGCAAGGCTGTGCGATGCGGAGTAACTGCGCGCGGCCGAGTTAGGAAAAAGAAAATCGCCCTAACCGCTCCTCCCGCGGCGGTGTCTAAAGAATGCGCGCTGAAATCCGACGTTGCTCACCTTGTGCGTTCGAGGAGAGACTTATGCTGCGCCGCCGTTCGTTTCCGCTCTGGATTGCTCTTTCCGCCTTTCTTGTCAACCCAATCTCTGCCCAGACCCCGCAAACCGCCGGGCCTAATGACTCGGAAACTCCATCCGCCACCTTCCGGGTGAATGCCCGCAGCGTCGTTGTCGATGTGGTGGTGACGGACAAGAACAATAAAGCAGTGACCGGCCTGCCCAGGGAAGACTTCCAGGTCTTCGAGGATGGCAAGCCGCAAGCCATTACCTTCTTCGAGCAGCACGCGGGAGCGGCTCCCGGTGCTGCGCCAATCCAGCCTCCGCCGCCTCTGCCGCCCAACACCTTCACTAACGTTCCCAGGGCGCTTCCGGCCGATGCGGTGAATGTGCTGCTGATGGATGCGCTGAACACGCCCATGGAAGACCAGATGGTTGTGCACAAGGAGATGATCAAGTATCTCGCCACTATTCCTCCGGGGATTCGCATCGCCGTCTTTCTGTTGAGCAACCGGCTGCGCATCGTACAGGGATTTACGGAGGATTCCTCGGCGCTGCGCGCAGCCATCGCCCACAACGTGGCCAATCTGGAGATGTCGGCGCTGCCCCCGACCGCTGCTGAGAACGACCTGACCACGACGGCCTCGTCCTCCTCGGCACTCGGGGGGTTCATGAGAAGAGGAAAAGAGGGACAACTCGAAGCCAACTATAGAACTGAAATGACGCTGGAGGCTCTCCAACAAATTGCGCGCTACCTTGCCGGTGTTCCCGGACGGAAAAACCTGGTCTGGTTTACCAGTTACATCCCGATCCTTCTTTCTGCCTCGGCTGAAGGGAATGACGCAAGCACGTCGGCTTCCAATCCCACCGGGGATTCCCCTTACTACGAAATGTCGAAGAAGACCGAGAACATGCTTGCCAACGCTCAGGTCTCGGTCTACCCTATCGAAGCTTCTGGCCTTGGGCCGGACTCCATCGTTGACGTCAGCGGTGCTCCGATTCCCGGGGCCGTTCCAGGTTTTCAGGCGCAGTCGGCCACCCAATACCAGACAGACACCTTGCGGTTTGGAGCCAAGGATCGCAACATCAATCACCTCACCATGGATCAACTTGCCTGTGACACAGGCGGCAAGGCAATCTATAACCAGAACGGCCTGAACGAAGCGCTGGCCGAGGACATCGACAACGGCGCGCGGTACTACACGATTGCGTATACGCCCAAGAACCTGAGCGAAAAGGGCAAGGAGCGCAAGATCGAGGTCAAGCTCGTTTCCGGCAAGTACAACCTGGCCTATCGCCGCAGCTATTTGGAGGACACACCCAAACAGCGGCGTGCCGCCGAGGCTGCTACAGTCAAAGACCCGCTGCGTCCGCTGATGGATCGCGGCATGCCCAACTTCACCGAGCTTCGCTACCAGACGCGTATTGTGCCCGTCTTTCCCCAGCCCGCCGCAAGCGCCGCCCGCGCAGGCGATAACTCCGCGCTGAAGGCCCCGTTCACGCGCTATGGCGTGGACTTCGTCCTGTCAATGGACGGCCTCGACCTTTTTCCAGGGCCCAATGGCGTGCGTCAGGGCAAGGTTGAGGTTGCGCTGGTCGCCTACGACCACGACGGCAAGCCATTGAACTGGATGGTCCACTTCGTCGGCCTGGTCGTTCGGCCCGAGCAATACGAGATGGCGCGGAAGTCGGGCATTCCCTTCCATCTGGATATCGACGTTCCGCCCGGCGAGGTCTACCTGCGCACCGGCATCTTCGATACCGCATCGAGCAAGGCGGGCACGCTGGAGATTCCGCTGAGCGCGGTCGGGGCGGCGGCACAATAACAGCCGGTTCCGTTGGGGTAAAGAGTCGATACTCCCGGATTTCATGGTTCGGCCCGATCTGCAAAGCAAGGGGCAAGTTTATGACTCAACGAGTTCTTCGCGATCTATCCGCAGTGTTCTTCATCTTGCTGGGACTTGTCGGGTGGCGGGGCATTCAAGCGCAACAGGCGCCCGCGGCGCCGCCATCGAGCGGTGTCGTTGTCAGGACCACGGTGCGGAACGTCGTTGTGGATGTGGTGGTGACGGACGACATGGGCCGGCCGGTTCGCGGGCTGAGCCGGGAGAACTTCTCGGTTGCAGAGGACGGCCAGCCGCAGAAGATTCTTGGTTTCGACCGGCACGATATGGATACCCTGGCGGCGACAGTACCGCCTAAAATGCCCGCCAACACCTTTACGAATCTTCCCACTCAGCCGGAGCGGGGTCCGCTCTACGTGCTGCTCTACGATATGGCAAACACCAAGGATGACGATCAGATTTTCGCGCGGCACCAGCTTGTGCAGTTCATGAACAGTAAGCCGCCGGGGACCAGGTTTATGCTCTATGCCTTCTCCGACGGTTTGCACTTGGTCGAAGGGTCCACCACTGACAAAAGCCGGTTGCTGAATGCGCTGGATCTGGAGGGTGGGCGCCCGCACATGCCCAAGGTTTTTCTCTACGGTGGTCAATACTCCAGAGATACGTTTTCCGTTTTGAGGGACGTTCGCATGAATTTGGAGGGGCTGCCGGGACGCAAGAACCTGATTTGGGTGTCCGGTAACTTTCCTCTCAGCATCTTTGCGCCCGCTCCCCGTGAAGATATCGAGCTGTGCAGACGTGAGCTTGCCATGATGGCTGCCGGCCGGATCGCAATTTACCCGGTGGACGCGCGTGGGGTCCGTGGCCGTCTAAGCTTGTACCTGAGAGAAATTGAGATTGCACAACAGACCGGTGGAAGAGCGTATTACAGCACGAACGATCTGGTGACAGCGCTAAGCGGCGCAACAGACGACGGCGCGACCTACTACACACTCAGCTACGCGCCTTCCAATCAAAAATACGACAACCAGCTTAGGCACATCGAGGTGCAACTGAAAAAAGGCGTCTATCAGCTGTCGTATCGGCGTGGATATTACGCCGACCCGGAGGGGCCTCGGGAGGAGTCTCCTGACGAGGGTCCCCTCTTTGGCCGGTTCAAGATCCAGCCCGCCACGCCGCCCGACACGCTCGCCGCCTATATGCGGCGGGGTATGCCGGTGAGCCACGAACTGATCTTCGTTACCCGCGTCCGACCGACCGGCTCGCCTAGACTGGCGACGGCAGCGGAAATGGCAGGCATCTCCGATGAACCGGCGTACTTCAGCACACGCCAAAAGAGCCATTCGACGAAAGCCGAGACGCCGATCCCGCTTCAGCGCTACGTCATCGATTACTCGGTGCCGGCAACTCAGTCTGGTCTGCTGCGGGATGTCGCGGACACGCCGAATGAAACACTGGAGTTTGCGGCAGGAGCCTTCGACGCGGAGGGACTGATGCTGAACGGTACGGTCAACTACGCTACGTCTGCGCAGAAGGGCAGGGTGCGCAGTTATATGGCGGAACAGGAGCTTCTGGTTTCCCCCGGTGCGGCTTCGATCTGCGTTGCGGTTCGCGATGTAGCCACGGGCCGCATCGGCAACCTGGAAATTGCCCTGCCGCTGGCGCCGAAGCAGCAGGCGATGAAGCCTTAAGCGGCTGGATTCGGCTCAGTTGAGCCTCAAACTACGCGGCCTGAGAAGGTTGAGAAGATCGAAGCTGGACGGCTGGTCCGCCGCCGGGTGCGCCATGCAGTGATGCTTCGACTGGATGGGCGCAGCATACGAGCGCGTCACGTGCAGCCGGTCCATCACCACGTAGCGGGTGCGCAGGCCGTCCACGGTCGCGGGTAGCTGCGCCGGAAGCCGCTTGCGGTCCACATAAATCACCAGCGCCGCTTCTTTCGGGTTGTCCAGGCTCTGGCCCACGCCCACGCCGAAGAAGGCAGGATTCCGCCGCATCAGGCCGCGCGCGGTCTGCTGCTTGATGGCAACCGCCGAACTCAACACCGCGGCGGACAGAGCCGGTACCCCGGCTCGTGCTTCGAAAGGCGTTTGCGGCGCGGAGCCGAAAGCCACCGCGCGGGCTGTGGTGGGAATCACCACGGTGCGCACGCCGTCCACCGTTGCCGGCGCGCTGGCGTTCGTGTTTTCGTCCACATAAACGATCGCCGCGCCCTCGCCGGGATGGTCGCTACTCTTGCCCATAGCTACGCCCAGAATGCCGGCCGAGGGGTTCACCATCGCGCGCGCATCGGTCAGCGCCTGCTGGGCGCGCGCGTTCTCCGCGTCCGTTAGCGTGCGGGCCTGTGCCGCGGTCACCGCGCTGTCGCCGTAGTTGAGGCAACTCACCGCGTGATCGGCCGCGCCCACAAACGTGTAACTCGTGCCTCCGCCCACCTGTGCGCTCAGTTCGCTCAGCACGTCGCCAACGGGATTGGCCACGCCCTGGCTCACGCCGGATGCATCCCTGCCGCCGGCAAAGAACAGGCCCACGGGTTCGGCATTGGATGCATCCACCACCAGCGACCCGGAGTCGCCCGCGTCGCTGAACTGGTTGCCGCTGATCGCCATCTGATTGCTGAAGGTCTTGGTCAGGTAAGGTTTGGTCTCGGCGCAGTCGGTGTAGTAATCCACGCTCACGTCCAGGTCGAGCGCCGAAACGCTGGCGCAGGTCAATCCCGTCGTTCGACCGCTTTTGGCCACCGTCAGGTTGAGGGATGCCGTCTCGCCCTTGCCGCCGGTCGAGGAGATGCCGGGAGGCGCGGCGGCCAGTGTGCCGTCGGACTGCCTGGCGCCCAACTCCAGAATGCTGCCGCTGGTGTTCACGGCGCCGGAATCCACCCGGGCGATCGCCGCGTCCGCGTTGGTCTGGTTCGAGCTGAGCGCCAGCCATCCGGTCAGCGAGGCCACCGGCGTGGTGCCCGCGCCGTCTCCATTCGGCGTGCAGTTGTTGTCGATCAGGCCCGGCTGGACAATCATGTCGCCCACGCTGGCATGGTCGCTGCGCGCCAGCACATGGTTGTTGCTCAGCAGGTACTGGCGGCTGCTATTGTCTTGGATCAGCGATCCCAGCGTCCCGCCGCAGCAGTCCACAATCTGGTTTCCCTGCGTGTCGTAGTCGTTGTTGTTGCCGCCCGAGGTGCCCAGCGGTGCCGGCGTCGCCCATTGCGCCTGGTGGGTAGCCGGATTGCTCGCGACGCCGGCGGTGTTCAGCAACACTTCGGCCGCCGTCTTTGACGACGAGCTGCTCACCGTGGCCACAACGTAGCTCGCGCCGGTGGAGGAAACCGTAGCCGGCGCCGAATAGGTGACCGTGCACGAGGTGAAGGCCGAACTGCTGCGCTCGCAACTCGTCGAGCCCAGCGAACCTTGCCCGCCGGTCGATCCGGTGGCGGAGTTCGCCAGTGCGAAGTGGATGCCGGTGGATCCGCCCGCCTCGGCCAGATAGCCGGTGACGGTCACGGTCCCATTCGCGCCCAGGGCAGCGTTTTCCGGTGTCAGCGGTTGCAGAAATCCCGGCGTCACCGTCAGCACGGCGGTTGCTGTCACGCTGGTGCTGGATTCCAGAGCCGCGGTCACCACCACCTCGACGCGGTCGGCTGTGAGATAGCTGGGAGGTGTGTACTGCCCGGCCGGGGTAATGCTGCCCGGTCCGCTATTCGCGTCTCCGCCGCTCACCGACCAGGTGACGGCCGCCGCGCCTCCGCCGGTCAGCGTCGCGCCGAACTGCTCCACGGATGCGCCCTGCGCCGTGGCCGCGTTGCAGCCGGTGCAGTTGGTGTCGATCGAGCCGGTGCCGGGAGAGATGGAAAAGGTGCCGTTCGATGGGTTGGCGGCCACGCCTCCGCCTCCGCAACCCGCCATGGCAAGCAGGGCCGGAATCAGAACGATCGGAAAAAACCGAAACAAAAAGGGCCGCATCTGCCAGTCCTTGGCTTGTGAGCTCTGGATCGGCCTTTCGGTCATGACTTTTGCGATTCTCGGCAATCTCTCCGGTGCTTTCCTGGGCGTTGGTTCCGCTATCTGCTCTTTCGACGCTTGATGCCGCGCGCCGTGAGCCTCCGCCCTGGCAAGAGGCCGTCTCTCAAGGCGGTGGAAGAGCCATTGCAATGCCTGTCTCTCGACACTCTCTAAAACCCCGGCAGCCCAAAAAAGTTGCGTTCCGGCGCCCAAACCGGATGCGCCCCTTCAATCTACGACAACACTCTTCCTAAAAATCCGCGCAACCCCCATCGTCCCAGCGCCGCCGTGAAAAACACCAGCGCCACCAGGATCGCCCACCACGGCATATGTTCGATGCCGGGTGTGACCGCGGCGCGCAGCCCCTCACTCATATATACGATGGGATTGAACAGCACGCCCACTTGCAGCCAGCGAATTTTTGCCAGATAGGCCCATGGGTAGTAGACGCATCCCAAAAAGGTAATCGGCACCACGATAATCGAGAACACCAGCCCAATCTGTTTCGGATTGACCGTTGAGCCGATCACCAGTCCCAGCGACCCGGCCAGCAAACTGGCCAGCACCAGCACCAGCGCCAGCAGAAACCAGTTGTGCACATCGGCCCGCACCGGTACGGCGGGAACGTAGTAGGCCATGGGAATCACCAGCAGCGCGGCGACCATGCTCTGCATGGCGCTGAAGCAGACCTTTTCCAGAGCCACGGCCCACAGCGGCAGCGGGCACATCACCCGGTCGTCGATCTCCCGCGTAATCCCGAACTCCGACGACAGCGGCAGCGCCACCGCGGCGATGCCCGAAAACATGATGGCTACAGCCATCAGTCCCGGCAGAAGAATCGTCCCGAAGTTCGCTCCGCCCGTGGCCGCCATGGGGTTTCCGCTGGCCATCCGCGGCAGAATGAAGGTGAAGACAAACAGAAACAGCAGCGGTTGCATCCCCACGCGCAGCAGAAACGGCAGAAACTCCCGCCTCAGCACCCGCAGATCGCGCAAAAACAGCCCCAGAAACGCCTTGAGAAAGATCCCCGAGCCGTAGGACTCCGCATGGAGCAGGTCAGCATTCCTGATCTCTGATCCCTGTTCCCTATTCCCTGCTTCTCGGGTGCTATTCACGCAGATCCCTCCCCGTCAGTTGGATGAAGACCGTTTCCAGGCTGGGCTCGGTAATGGCCAGGTCGCGCAGCCCGTTTCCTGCCGTCGCCTGCACCAGCTCCGGCAGCAGCCCGTCGGCGGTGGCGCCAATCACCCGCAACCCCTCCGCCGTGGTCTCGGCGCTGGTCACGTCTTCGCGCGCCTTGAGCGTGGCGACGATCGCCTCCAAGCCCTCCAGAGACTTCAATTTGAGGTTGAAAATGGTGTGCGCGCCGAAGGTCGATTTCAGCTTCTCCGGCGATCCCAGGGCCAGCACGCGGCCATAGTCGATGATGGCCACCCGGTCGCTGAGCGAGTCGGCCTCTTCCATATAGTGCGTGGTCAGCAGCACCGTGATGCCTTCCTTGCGCAGACCTTCCACCGCCGTCCACATCGCCATCCGGCTCTGCGGGTCCAGTCCGGCGCTCGGTTCATCCAAAAACAAGACGGTCGGCCGGTGCGCGATGGCCCGTGCAATCTGCACCCGCTGGGCCAGGCCGCCGGAGAGTTGCGCGGGATACACGTCCTTGCGCTCGCTCAGCAGAAACTGCTCCAGCAGCTCCAGAGCGCGGGCCTTGGCCTGCCCATGCGAGAAGCCGAAGTAGCGGCAATGGAAGTAGAGATTCTCGTAAACCGTCAGCGAGCGGTCCAGCGTATTGAACTGCGGCACCACGCCGATCAGCCGCCGCGCATGGGCCGGATGCTGCACCACGTCGATGCCGGCAATCCGCACCGTTCCGCTGGTGGGCAGCGAGCGCGTCGTGGCGATCGAGATGGTGGTCGTCTTGCCGGCCCCATTCGGCCCCAGCAGGCCGAAGATTTCGCCCTGCTTCAGCTCCAGGTCGATCCCGTCCACAGCCACCACGCGGAGCTTGGTCTCATAGATTTTTGTCAGTGCTTCGATTTCAACAATCAACAGGTTCACCCGGTGCGGGGAGGGAAGTACGTGCGTACTCTAGAGTATCGCACCGCCCTGCGGGGCTGAAATCGGCGTTGACAGCATACTGCGGCTCCGCTCAATCGCTCGCGCGGACTCCTTCGGAAGCGTCTCGTGCAGCCGCGGAGGGCGTCTCGCCGGTTCGCGCCTCTCGCTCTACAACTGGATCTTCACCGGCCAGGTCTTCCAGATATCGGCGCAGTAGTCGCGGATCGAGCGGTCGGAGGAGAACTTGCCGATTCGCGCCACATTCAGGATCGACATCTTCGTCCACTCCTCCTGATTCTTGTAGGCTTCGCTCACCCGGTCCTGGCAATCGATGTAGGACTGATAATCGGCCAGCAGCATATAGTCGTCGCCGTTGAGCAGGGAACTGACCAGCGGCTCGAAGAGTGTCTTGTCGCCGTGGGAAAACTCGCCGTTTGAAAGGGCGTCGAGCACCTCGCGCAGGTTGGCGTTCGACTCATAGATTGTGCGGGGATTGTAGCCCTGCCGCTTGCTCTGCTCCACCTCGGGAGTGGTTAGTCCGAACAGAAAGAAGTTCTCCGCGCCCACCTCTTCGCGGATTTCGATATTCGCGCCGTCCAGCGTGCCGATGGTCAGCGCGCCATTCATGGCGAACTTCATGTTTCCCGTTCCCGAAGCTTCCTTGCCGGCCAGGGAGATTTGCTCGCTCAGGTCGGCGGCGGGGTAGACGCGCTGGCCCAGCTTCACGTTGTAATCGGGCAGAAAGACCACCTTCAATCTTCCCCGCACCAGCGGGTCGAGATTGACGGCTTCGCCGACCGAATGGATGGCTTTGATGATGAGCTTGGCCATGCGATAGCCGGGCGCTGCCTTGCCGCCGAAGAGGAAGGTCCTTGGAGTAATCTCCGCATCCGGATCGCGATGAATGCGCTTCAACAGTGTGAGGATATGCAGAATTTGCAAGTGCTGGCGCTTGTACTCGTGCAGCCGCTTCACCAGCACGTCGAACATCGATTCGGGATCGACCGTAATCGCCAGCTTATCTTGGATGTACGCCGCCAGCCGCGCCTTGCTGTGCAGCTTGATGGCCTTCCATTCGTCGCGCAACTCCCGGTCGCCGGCCAGCGGCTCCAGCCGGCGCAGCTTTTCCAGATCGTAGACCCAGCCGGGGCCAAGCCGCGCGGTGAGCAATTGCGCCAGGCCGGGATTGCTCAGCACGATCCAGCGGCGGGGCGTCACTCCGTTGGTCTTGTTGCTGAACTTCTCCGGCGTCAGTTCGTAGAAGTCGCGCAGCACATGGGTCTTGAGCAGTTCCGTATGCAGTTCCGCCACGCCGTTGATCGCGTGGCTGCCCAATGCGGCCAGATGCGCCATGCGCACATATTTCTCGCCGTTTTCATCGATAAGAGAAAGCCGTTGGGCGCGTTCGCCGTCGCCGGGAAACTTCGCCCGCACGTTCTCCAGGTGGCGGCGGTTGATCTCGTCCACAATCTCCAGATGGCGGGGCAGCAGCGAGCCGAAGAGGCTGCGCGGCCACTGTTCCAGAGCCTCCGGCAGCAGCGTGTGATTGGTGTAGGAAAGGGTGTGCTGCGTGGTGTTCCAGGCGGCGTCCCACTCCATCGAGTGTTCATCCACCAGCAGGCGCATCAACTCGGCCACCGAAATCGCCGGATGCGTGTCGTTCATCTGCACGGCGAAGTTGCGATGCAGTTCGGCCAGCGGCCGGTTCCCCTTGAGCTGAATGCCAAGAATGTGCTGCAGACTGCAGGAAACGAAAAAGAACTGCTGCTCCAGCCGCAACTGCTTGCCCTGGATTCCTTCGTCGTTGGGATAAAGAATCTTCGAGATGTTCTCCGAGGCCACCTTGTCGGCGACCGCGCCGAAAAAGTCTCCGGTATTGAAGGTGCTGAAGTCGAAGCTCTCCACCGCCTGCGCCGACCACAGGCGCATGGTGTTTGCCGTGTTGGTCTTGTAGCCCAGAATCGGCGTGTCGTGCGGAATCCCGCGCACCACCTTTTGCGGAATCCAATGCACCCGCAAGCGGCCGTTGGCGTCGATATGCTTTTCCGTGCGCCCGCCCAGTTTTACCTCGAAGGCGTCTTCGGGCCGTTCCAGCGCCCAGGGATTTCCCAGCCGCAGCCACTTGTCCGTCGTCTCCACCTGCCATCCGTCGCGGATTTGCTGGTTGAAGATTCCATATTCGTAGCGAATGCCGTAGCCGATGGCGGGAACGTCCAGCGTGGCCAGCGAATCCATGAAGCAGGAGGCCAGCCTTCCCAGGCCGCCATTGCCCAGGCCGGGCTCTTCTTCCTGTTCGATCAGCACGTTCAAATCAAGGCCCACTTGGCGCATCGCCTCTTCGGCCTCGTCGTAGATGCCCAGATTGATCAGGTTGTTGGCCAGATGCGGCCCGGTGAGGAACTCCGCCGACAGGTAGCAGACCACCCGCACATCCTGGGCCTGGTAGTTCTTCACCGTTGAAATCCAGCGCTCCACCAGCCGGTCCCGCACCGTGTGCGCCAGCGCCATGTAGAGATCGTTGACCGTAGCCCGTTCCATCGATCTTCCCTGAACGAAGAAGAGGTTGTCGAGGAAGGAGTGCGCCAGCGCCTCGACGGTCATGGCGGTTTTCTGGTGTTTCACCGATCCCACATGCGATGGCAATACGGCTGGACTGTCGGACATCGTGTACCTCGCTGGCCGCTCGGGCAGGGTTTTCCCCTCGCTGGAGCGATGTCTCAACATACGTCCGGATGCGCGGAAAAGCGATGAAAATACGGCCAAATGCGAGTCGCGGAATTGTGAATGCCCAATCCGGAATGCGCGGTGTCTTTCCGGGGCGGCTGGTTCCGGCAACTCCGGCAGCAAAGAACCAATCCAGCAGGCTCTCACCCCACTTTCAGCACCAGCTTGCCAAAATGGCTGCCTTTTTCTAAGCGGGTCAGGACTTCGCGTGCCTTGTTCCAGGGGAAGGTCTCGCCCACCGGGCGGAGTTTGGTCAGCGAGATCGCCTTGTTCATCTCCAGAAAGTCCTTGCGCGAACCCACGTAGATCCCCTGGATGCGGGCCTGTTTGTGCAGGATCGTGGGGATGGCCAGCGGCTCCGCCGAGCCGGTGAGAACGCCCACCTGCGCGATGGTCCCGCCGATGCGAAGGGCCCTGAGCGAGCGGGCCAGCGTGCCCACGCCGCCCACCTCGACTACCAGGTCGACGCCCTCCCCGCCGGTCTCCTCCAGCGCCCAGCGGTCCCAGTTGGGGTTTTCGCGGTAGTTGAGCCCGGCGTCCAGGCCCAGCGAGAAGGCGCGCTTCTGTTTCTCGCCGCTTCCTGAGATTCCCAGCACCCGCGCGCCCCGCAGCCGCGCAAACTGGAGCGCAAAGATCGCGACGCCCCCCGTTCCCTGGATCAGTACATTGTCGCCCGGCTTCAGATCGCCGGCTGCCAGCGCGTTCCAGGCGGCGACGGCGGCGCAGGGCAGCGTGGCGGCTTCCTGAAAACTGAGGTGTTCGGGCACGCGGACTAGGCCGGTCTCCTTCAGAACGATGTACTCGGTCAGCATTCCGTCGATGTCTCCGCCCAGCGCGCCCTTGGCCTTCTCCGGGGTGAGCGCGCCGTCCAGCCAGTTCTGCATGAAGATGCCGGCCACGCGGTCTCCGGGCTTCCATGCGGTCACGCCATCGCCCACGGCCAGCACTTCGCCGGCGCCGTCCGAGCAGGGAATGCGCGGCAGCCTCAATTTGGGGTTGTAGAGGCCTTTCACCATCAGCAGATCGCGATAGTTGAAAGAAATCGCGCGCACCTTCATCAGCACTTCGCCAGGGCCCGGTGCGGGCGTGAGACGTTCCACAAACTCCAAAGAATCAACGCCGAACGACGAAATCTGCCAAGCTCGCATGAACCATCCTCCAGCCTGTCGGGAGCAACATCTTCAGTCCGGCCGGCGCAAAGCGGCCAAACCCTCGTAAAATGAAGGTATGGCAAGTGGTTCAAAAAAGTAAATCCGTGGAGGATTAGATGGCAAATGCCCTGCAGCAACCGGAGGTGGACGCCGGCAATGAATTTGTGAGCGAGGAGGCGAAGCGCCTGGCGGAACAGCGCCGTACGGAGCGGGAGCGCCAAAAGCAAGCGCTCAACCTGCAACGGGAGAATATTCTCTCGCAGAAGACCTCGCATCCCGCGCGGCGCGCTGCCCTCGAGGCCGCCTTGTCCCAGATCGAAGCCCAGATCCATTCGATGGGCTAGCTCCGCCCGCTGTGGGTCTGGAGCGCTCCCTGGTTGCCGCTGAGCGAATCTGCTTTCGCCAAACGGATTTTTCCTCAACCGGGGTCCCCAGCGGCCAAGTCTTTGTCGCTGGGGTGGAAACATACGCTATCTTGTACGGCGCCAGAATTGGCACGCAAACGGGAGCACCGTCTCTACCGCCGGCCGGCTACGGTTCGCGGTGGAAGAGCAGCGAGTTGGCCTGCCCGACCGGGGTCAGAAGCACCCGCGCGATGTTCACATGCGCCGGCCGGCTGACGGCCCAAAGAATGGCGTCGGCCACGTCTTCGGGAGTCAGCGGCGTTACGCCTTTATAAACCTTGGCCGCCCGCTCCGTGTCGCCGCGGAAGCGCACCAGGCTGAAATCCGTTTCCACCATCCCTGGGTCCACGCTCGTCACCCGCACCGGCGTGCCCAGCAAATCCTGGCGCAGGCCGTCGTTGATGGCCCGCTCGGCTGCCTTGCTGGCGCAGTAGACCGCTCCATTGGGATAGGTGAGTTCGCCGGCCGTCGAACCCAGGTTCACCACGTGTCCCCGGCCCCGCACCACCATCCCCGGCACCACGCAGCGCGAGACATACAGCAGCCCCTTCACGTTGGTGTCGATCATCTCTTCCCAGTCTTCGACCCTGCCCATGTAGAGCTTGTCCAGGCCGCGGCTGAGGCCGGCGTTGTTCACCAGCACATCGATCTCCGCCCACTCCGGCGGAAGCTCGTCGATGGCCCTTTGCACGGCCCTCAGGTCGCGCACATCCAGGGTGAAGGAGTGAACTGCCTCGGCGCCCCGCTCCAGTGCGAGCGAAGCCACTTCGGCCAGTTTGCTTGCGCGGCGGGCCGCCAGCAGCAGCCGCGCCCCCTCGGCCGCAAAGGCCAGCGCGGTGGCCGCGCCAATGCCGCCGCTGGCCCCGGTGATGAATACGATTTTTCCCTTGAGACTCATGGCACCATTCTAGAGCCAGAGGCGAGACCGGGAATCGGGAAACAGTGCGCCCACTGCCCGAGCCGTCCCGCCCTATTCCAGCGAACCCCGCCGTTGCGCCATGCGATACTGGCCCACCGCCCAATCTTCTCCACCCAATCCGGCTTCCCGGGCCTGGGCAAAGACATCGGCCAGCGTGTCGGCCAGGCTCAGGCGCGTTTTGCCCTCCGCCGCGGCCTCACGCAAAAGGCGCATATCCTTGGCGCCCAGTTCGATCGTTGCGCCGGCATTCTTCGGCGGGTGCAGCATCACCTTGCCGTAAGCCGCATAGAACGGCGACTGGAAGAGCGCGCTGTTGACCGTTTCGAGAAACGTCTCTGGCTCGATGCCCTGTGCCTCGGCATACACAAAAGCCTCGCTGAGCGAGTGAATCATGGCGCTGATGAGAAAGTTGCCGCCCAGCTTGAGCGCATGTGCCTGGCGCGGCTCCGTGCCGACGACGGAGATGCCGCGCGAGAGCGCTTCGAGCAGCGGGCGCGCCCTGGCAATGGCCTCTTCCGGGCCGGCGGCTGCAATCCACAGCCGGCCTCCCTCCGCCACGCTGGGCCGTCCAAAGACCGGCGCCGCCACAAACTCCACTCCCCGGCGGGCGTGCTCGGCGGTCAGCCGCTCAGAGAGCGCCGCGCTGATGGTGCTCAGCGAGATGTGCAGCGTGCCGGGCTCCAGCGCTTCAAGCAATCCGCCCGGTCCGAACAGCACTTCCTCATGCGCCGCATCGTCGAAGAGCGAGGTCAGCACGGCCTCGGCGCCTCGCGCGGCTTCCGCCGGAGTGGCCGCTATCCAGGCTCCCTGTGCGGCCAGCGCCTCGGCCCGCTCGCGGCTGCGGTTCCACACCGTCACTTCGTATCCGGCAGCCAGCAGCCGCCGCGCCATCGGCGTGCCCATATTGCCCAGTCCCAGAAAACCGATCTTCATCGTGCACCCTCCAGGGCGAATTCATTCTGTCTTTGGATGCTGGATTTTGCTAAACCGAGCGATCCTCTCCGGCGGGCTACAGCGGTTCTCCCATTGCGATACTCCGACGCCATGCTGCCGAGTGGCTTTTTCCTCAAGAAAAAGCCTGTCGCAAAGAGCTGGCAAGGGTATGTGTATGGGAGAACCGCTCGAATTCTCTCCGCGCCCGGAACAGGGCAGGATACTGCCCAAAGCATTTTCTTGGATGCGGACTGATCGCTCCGCCATCCCCGGCCATCCCCGAAGGGCATCTCCGGTTGCGCTGTCTTTGGGAGCCGCGCAATCAACACGCCCGCAATTATATCTGGCTCTTGCGCAGCGCCGCTTCCAGCAGTTTGCGCTCGTGAACGTCCTCCACGCTGCCGTACCAGCGCACAATCTGACCCGTCGGCCCAACCCGAGGCGACCCGCGAGATCGCATCCACCTCCATCCACGGTCAATGCTCTTGACGCGATACTCGATATCGATCTGCTTACCGCTGTGCAGCCCCTCTTGAAGTGCTTTCATGGTCGGCTCCACATCCTCCGGATGCAGCGCCTCCAGCCATCCTAAATCGCGCGTCTGATCCTTGCTCAACCCGGTCATCGCGGTCCATCGAGAACTGACATCCAGATTATTGCCCTCCGAATCCATCACCCATGGAATCTCAGGATTGAGTTCAACCAGATTTCGGAGGTGATCTTCACTCTCGCGAAGTGCTTCTTCGGTCCGCTTGCGCTCCGTAATGTCCACAACCGCAACTGCAACTCCGATGACTTCTCCCGCCTCGTCCAGAGCTGGCTGATACGACATCAGGTTCGTTGTCTCTGATTCCCCTGCTTTGTTTCCCGGCCTTGAAAACTCCATGTTCCGGATCGCCTCGCCCTTCAATGCGCGACGGAGATGCGGCTCAATCTCTGGAAACATCTTCGGGATCATCTCCTCGACTGTTCTTCCCAGGTAGGCCGCCAGCGGAGCGCCATTCATATCGGCAAGCCGTTTGTTGATGCTCACGTAGCGAAGGTCGCGATCCAGAAAGCACAAGCCCACCGGCGTGCCGTCGTAGATGGCCTGTAACTGTGCCAGCCGCTGCGCGGGCAGGGCCTCGAGACTGGAGACAACCCACCCGTCCCCATGCAACGACAACGAGGATAACAATACGCGCGGCGTCGCCTCGACCATTTGGGGTATCCGGTCCGCCGTTAAAGGCCGTCCGTACAACCACCCCTGGCCCTTCCCGCAGCCGAGCCACAGCAGCATCTCCGCCTGTTCCTCTGTCTCCACCCCTTCCGCAATCGCGATCATCCCCAGGCTGTGTCCCAGGCCAATGATCGCAGCCACGATCTTCCGGCTTTCGCGTGTGTTGGTCATGGCGCTCACGAAGCTGCGGTCGATCTTCAACGCATCGATCGGAAGCGATTGAAGATGGCGCATGCTCGAATATCCCGTTCCAAAATCGTCCAGAGCCAGTTTGCAGCCGGTCTCTTTCAGTTCGCGGGTGATCTTTTGCGCCCGTTCATAGTTGTCTACAAGCCCGCTTTCCGTGATCTCGATGATCAACCGGTCCAGCGGGAACCCACCCTGCTCCGCCGCGTCGCGAATATGGCCGGGGAGGCTCAGGTCGCGCAACTGGCTGGGGGATACGTTGATCGCCAGCACCAGCGGTTCCGGCAAGGCTGGGGCCGACGCGAACGCCTTGCGCATGATCTGCTCTGTCAGCAGTCCAATCAGTCCATTTTCCTCTGCGAGAGAAATGAAATTCTCCGGCAGGACGAGGCCAAGCTCAGAGTGTTTCCATCGCGCCAGAACCTCAAAACCGCTTAGCCGGCCGGTGTGAAGTTCAACCACTGGCTGGAAGCAAGGCTCAAGCTCGTCGTATTCGATCGCTCGACGCACCTCGGCAAGGTCCACCAGCACAGACATGCATCAGACTCTAGGACCAAACCGGAGAAATGTCCACCCACTTATGCTCACAGGTAACTAACGTGCGGTTCTTGCGCTGCCCGCTGCTAGAGCGAAACCAGAGTGGCTGTACCTCGAATACCCTCAACCGGGGCATAGCTACTCTGGTTTCGCCCCGGAGGCTTGTTTACCTCTTAATCAACACTGCTTCTCCGGGAATCGTGCGAGCCGGATTTGCTTTCCAACTTCATGCCGCGGCACGCCATCGAAGACAAGGTATAGACTTCCTGCAGGATGATGGGGGCGTGTTGCCAGGGGGAGAAGTCGGTCCTCGTTAGGCCATGATACCGATCGCCCGGCAACGAACCACGCCCGCACCCAGTGGGCTCGATGAATACCTATCCGGAAAGACCCGACGCCATGACGCGCCTCGTCCGAACGCTGGTGCTCGGCCTCACTGCGTTTCTGCTCTTCCAGTTGATCAGCCTCTACCTCAGTTGGCCCAAGCAGTTGATTCTGGGAGGCGCCACCATCCTGCTCGGAATGGTGGCCAGCCGGCTCTCCGCCTCGCGCGTGGTCACCATCGCCCTGATGTTCATCTCGATGACGGCGACTCTTCGCTACGGATGGTGGCGCGTCCACGTCCTGGTCGACTACTTCTCCGATGAATCCAACCATCGCGGAGTGCTCGATTCCTCCCTCCTGCTTATTCTCATCGCGGCCGAAGCCTACACCATCGTGATCATGTTTCTCGGATACATGCAGACCGCGTGGCCGCTGCGGCGCAAGCCGATCCAGATGCCGGCCGACGATACAAAATGGCCGCATGTGGATGTGCTCATTCCCACCTACAACGAACCGCTCTCGCTGGTTCGCTATACCGCGCTGGCCGCCCTCAACATCGACTACCCGCCGGAAAAGCTGCATGTCTACATCCTGGACGACGGCACCCGCGGCGACTTCAAGGAATTCTCGCGCCAGGCCGGCGTCGGCTACATCACGCGCAGGGAGCACAGTCACGCCAAGGCCGGCAACATCAACCACGCGCTGACCACCATGAACTCGCCTTACGTCGCCATCTTCGATTGCGACCACGTTCCCACACGCAGCTTTCTCCAGATGACGCTGGGCTGGATGGTCGCCGACTCCAACCTCGCCATGCTGCAAACGCCGCACCACTTCTATTCGCCTGATCCATTCGAACGCAATCTGCTGCAATACAAGACCATCCCCAATGAAGGGGAGTTGTTCTATGGCATTGTGCAGGATGGCAACGATTTCTGGAATGCGACCTTTTTCTGCGGCTCCTGCGCCCTGATTCGCCGCTCGGCTCTCGACAAGGTGGGCGGCATCGCCACCGAGACGGTTACCGAGGACGCGCATACCTCCCTGCGCATGCAAAAGCTCGGATACAACACGGCCTATATCAACATTCCTCAGGCGGCGGGCCTGGCCACTGAAACCTTGTCGGCCCATGTCGGCCAGCGCATTCGCTGGGCGCGGGGCATGATTCAGATCCTGCGCACCGACAATCCGCTTTTCGCCTGGAAGATGAAGTTTACCCAGCGTCTCTGTTACTTCAACGCCATGGCGCATTTCCTCTACGCGGCTCCGCGGCTGGTTTTCTTCGGTGCGCCGCTGGTCTACCTGCTGCTCGGAAGAACGATTATTCCTGGCTATTGGGTCGCCATTCTCGTCTACGCCTTCCCCCACCTCATTCTCTCCAGCCTCACCAATTCGCGTGTCCAGGGGTGGCATCGCCATTCCTTCTGGAATGAGATCTATGAGGCAGTGCTCGCGCCCTACATTCTGGCTCCAACTCTGCTTGCCCTCATCAATCCGAAACTGGGCAAATTCAATGTCACCGACAAAGGCACCACGCTCAGCCAGACCAAGTTCGACAGTAAAATCGCGGTGCCCACAAAGTGGATGCTCTTCCTGAACCTTCTGGCCATTTTGGCCGCACCTTATCGGCTGTATGTCACCGATCCGCAGCACCCCGGCGCCGTCATCATGAACCTGGTCTGGGTACTGTTCAACATGGTCATTCTCGGCGTGGCGGCGGCCGTGGCTTACGAGCAGAAGCAGATGCGTGAGTCCGTGCGCATCCAGGCAAAGATCCCCGTGCGCATCGACTTGCCCGACGGCCTGCAGATTCACGGCGAGTCGATCGACATGTCGGTCGGCGGCGCTTCCATCCAGTTGTTCCAGGAGACGACGGGCTTCGCCATGGACGATTCGTTCCAGCTTGCCTTTCCTGAGCAGGCCGGCAACGCGGAGATCGGCGCCACGGTCGTCGGCATCGCGGACAGGGAACTCCGCCTGGCCTTCGCGCTGCCCACCATCGCCGAACAGGAAACGCTGACCAGGGCGCTTTACTCGCGCGCGGATGCATGGATCGGCTCCATCAAAACCAGGGAAGTCGATCGCCCGCTGGTCAGTCTGGGGCGGGTCTTCCGGCTTTCGATCTACGGAATCTACCAGGTGCTCAGAAGTCTGCTTCCCGAAAAGACAGTGGCTGCTGAAGCGCGTTCCGCGACCACCGCCGCCGCGATCCTGCTGGCGCTCGCGCTGGGTGCCTGGAGCCAGGCCCTCGCGGCCAGCCAGGCGTCCGGCGCATCCCGCCCCGGTAACGCCGCCGCCCAGAGCAATCCCCAGACTTCGCCCGGCAGCGGCTCCTCGATCGCATCCAGCCCGGTCTCCGGCGCATCCGCCAATGCGGCTTCGCCATCTTTGGCCTCCGGCAGCGGCGGCGCTTCCCAGGTGCTGAGCCTCAAGGATATGGGTCTGCTGCGCGCCATTGAGATGCGCGGGCCCCACTCCTACTACTCGCTCCATTTCACGCTGTCCTATGCCATGATGCCCCGCGGCGCGACGCTCAAGCTCGTCTATAGCGTCGAGCCCGGCCTCGACCCGCGCAGCGCCTCCCTGGGAATCATCGTCAACGGCATTTCCGTCGCCACGCTTCCTCCTGAGCCGGCCGCGCAGTCAAGCGACGGTTTCACCACGGCCAGCGTTCCCATCCCCGATAGCCTGCTGGTGCGGAGCAATGTTCTCACCTTCGAGTTCATTGGCAGCGGCGTAATGCAGCGCGAGGAGCAGGCCCGGGCCCACGTCTTCGTCCGCATCGGCGCCGCGTCCACTTTGGAGGTGAATGGCGACCGCATCCTCTGGGAAAATAACCTGAACCAGCTTCCGCTCCCGATCTTCGACAGCGATCTCCAGACCACGACCACCGTTCCTTTTGTCTTTCTTGCGCAGCCCAGCCCGAAGACGCTCGAGGCGGCGGGCATTGTGGCCTCCTGGCTGGGAGTTCTGGCCAGCACCAAGCCGGTTCGCTTTGTTGTTTCCCAGGGTCAAATTCCGCCCGGCAACGCGATCGTCTTTTCCAGCAATCCGTCGCAGCTGCCCGGTTCCTTCCCCATGCCGGTGGGCAGCGGCCCGCTGCTCGCGCTCAGAACCAATCCATCCGACCCGAACGGAAGCGTTCTCGTTCTCGCCGGCGACGATGAAGATCAGCTCCTGACCGTTGCCCGCACGCTGTCGCTCACCAAAGGCGCAACCGCCACAACCCTGCCGGAAGGGTTTGTGCTGAGCGGCGATACCGCGCGCATCCCGGATTTGGCGATGCCACCAGCCAGGGTGCGGGGCGATGCGCCGCGCTGGCTGCCCACCAGCCGGACCGCTCCCTTGACGAACTGCCGCAATCCGGACGCTCTTCAGACCGACGGCTCCAGCCCCATCCCTCTTTACTTCCACCTTCCGCCCGACCTGTTCTATGGCGAAAATCAAAACCTCACGATGCACCTGTACTACCGCTATAACGCTTTTCAGGCAGCGCCTGGATCGGCCTTGCGCGTGGTCGTCAACGGCACGCTGGTGAATGAAATTCCGCTGCTCCCAGGCGCCGGCTCCGCGAATGGCCAGCGTCAGATTCTGGTCCCGGTGGCCGCTCTGCGCCCCTTCGGCAACACCATCCTCTTCAACTTCGACTTCATCCCCGCCAACCGGCCGGCGGTGCAGAACTCGCCTGCCGCGACTCTCAGAGGCGAAATCCTCTGCAACTCATCGCTCGATCTCCAAGGGCTTGCATTGTGGACCAGAATGCCCAATCTCGAGATCTTTGCCAATGCCGGCTTTCCCTTCACGCAGATGGCGGATTTGTCCGAGACCACCGTGGTCCTTCCCGCCGTTCCCAGCCCGGAGGAGATCGCTCTCTTTCTTCATCTCATGAGCCACTTCGGCGCGCAGACCGGATATCCCGCCCTGCGCGTCACCGTAGACGGGCCGAATGCGGTCCTCAGCAAAGGGCGCGATTACCTGATTCTTGGCACGATCGCCAATCAGGCAGCCTTCGGATCCCTCGATCCCTTGCTGCCCGTGACGCTCGACTCGAATGGAGTGCAAGTCAAGCAGGCGCGCGGCTATTTCGCCCTAGCCTCGGCGATCGAAGCCGATCTGTCGCGCCGCTGGTCCCAGTTGCTCGGAAGCGCCGTGCCGCAGGATCGGCCCGCCAGCGGCTCTGGAGTGCCGGATGCCATGATCGAGGAGATTCAGTCGCCCTCGTCTCCTGACCGGTCCATCGTTCTTGTCGCGCTCAAGCAGAATGCCTCGGCGGATGCGTTTGCCGATGTCTTTCTCGACCGTTCGCAGACGCACGACATCGCCGGCGCGGTGAGCCTGCTGCAGATGTCGAAATTTGTCTCGTATCCGATGAGCGGCGGCGCTTACCGTGTCGGAAACATCTCCTGGTACGCCATGATGCGCATCTGGTTTGCGCAATATTTCCTGCTGCTGCTTTTCGCCGTCACGGCGCTCAGCTTTCTGGCGGCCTCATGGACGCGCGGCTGGCTTGCCCGGCGGGCTCACGAGCGCTTGAAGCTGGCGGAAACGGCCGGCGAGGCAGACTGACCAACAGAAGGCAAACGCAAGGGAAAACGGTCCCGGTTCCGCTCTACTGCGGTTCGACCAGATGGTGTGCGATGGCGAACAGCGCCAGTTCCAGCCGGGTGGAGACGCCGGTCTTGTCGAAGATGTTCGACAAATGCCGCTTGACCGTTTCTTCGCTCAGGTTGAACTGCTTGGCGATGTCGCGGTTGCTGCAGCCCTCCACGATGGTGCCCACCACTTCCAGTTCGCGCGGAGTAAGGCCGTAGGTCTTCCGCTGCGGCACGGCGGCCTGCTGCATCAGTTCGTGCAGCGCCGAGACCAGATTGACCACCCTCTTGCCGCCGATCCAGTAGTCGCCCGAAGAAACGGTGCGGATGGCGGTTTGCAGATGACCGGCCAGAGCGTCTTTCAGCACGATGCCGCGCGCCCCGATCTGTAGAGCCTCAATGATCTGCTGCGTGGTGATGGTCGAGGTCAGCAGAAGAATCTTGACCGTGGGCGTCCCGTTCATGATGGCGCGCATGGCTTCCAGACCGGGCAGCCGCGGCATCTGCACATCGAGCAGCAGAATATCGGGTGCCAGTTCGAGAGTCTGGGTGATGGCTTCGTCACCGTCTGAGGCTTCGCCGATTACGTCGAAGCCGTCTTCTTCGGTGAGCATGTTGCGCACGCCGATGCGGACCACGGGATGGTCGTCCGCCAGCACAATTCGGATCGGTCGTTCCACTTGAGCGGCAAACCTCCGAAGACCAGGTCGTGTTTACGCCGGGAATTCAGTTTTCAGCATACGCTTCAGGTTGTGCGTGGCGGCGCGTAAATCGCTGAGGACAGGCGATCTGTTATCCAGATGATTAACCCCGCCCTTGCTTCCGGTTTCGAGAGCGCCGGCCTCGATGGCCGCGCCCAGCCGTGCGGCCTCGAGCGCGCCGGCCATGCCGCAGCCTCCCTTGATCGCGTGACCGAGGCGCCGCACCTCGGCGGCGTCGTCTTTGGCGATGGCAACCTGAAGCGCGTCCAGCCGCCGGCCCAGATCCGCGACGATGGCTTCGTAGATCTCGCGCACCTTGGCCTCGGGCATCATCTCGCGCAACTGAGCCAGGGTTTCGACATCGACGACCTGCTCGCCGGACTCCGGCAAGGGCTTCCGCTCCGCAGATGGATCGTTTTCGATGCCGGCGGGCGCTCCCGAGACCGCGGCCGGTTGGGCGTGCTCCTTCAGCAGCTTGTCCAGATCTTCGGCGCCAAAGGGCTTCAGCAGAAATCCGTCGGCCGCCGCGGCCACTTCGCCGGGCGCGCAACTGCCGCTGATGGCCACGATCGTCGCCAGGCTCCGCGCCCGCAACTCCCCGATCAGCCCGATTCCGCTCAGGCCCGGCATCTGCGCGTCCATTAGGATCACCTCCGGAACGCAAGCCCCGTCGGCGAGCAGCTTCAGCGACTCCGCTCCATCGGCCGCGGTGTGAACGGTGTAGCCGCTCATGGTGAGCACTGTGGCTGTCACCTCGCGGCTGACAAAGTCATCGTCGATCAGCAGCACCGTGGGGAGCTGCCGGTCATCGCTGAAGTTGAGCATGGATATAGTGTGCCACCTCGCGGCCGGAATCGGCTCTCATGCCCTTATCAGGCTTGGTTCCTGCTCGCGCGAGCGCTGTCCGCCACATAGATCGTCGTTGATGTCTTGAAAGGGCGCGACTTCAGTCGTGCCGAAAATCCAGCAAAATCAACGGGGCTTTAGCTCCTGCGGAAGAACCTTCTCCTCTTGGCGAACGCTTGGCAGATTCACCAAACAGTGCCTGGCCCCACAGGGAATGTTGGATCGCAGTAAGTACCTCCGCCAGAGCCGGAGGCTTTATGGCGGGTTTCCCCTCAAAGGGGCCTGTGCGGGAGTGCTCCGTGCCGAAAGCAGCCAGTTGCCCTGCGCCGTAGGCGCAGCGTAGGTTAGCCCCGCGCTTCAGCGTGGGGTCGGCTTTCGCGGGCGTCCGGTGCTTCAACAGATCGAAGAACGGAGGCGCGCTGTTTCCCGTCCCTCCGTGGAAAGCGCCCCGCGGACGAAGGTCAATCTATAGGGACTCGAAGAATCGGAAAGAACTGGGCAAATAGCTTGAAAAATCAACAAGATGCGGACCGTCTTGGCCTCGGCATCCCCTTTGCCGAATATATCCCTCTTTTGGCGCACAATTGAAATAGGGAGAAAGCGCAATGAAACCACGCGGTGTCGCCGAATCGAGAACGGAGGTAAATCCTCTCTGGAAAGCTCGGTCCGCCGCGTTCCCTGCGTCGGCCTGGATCTCCCAGGATCGTCCTCAGCCCTTTGCAAGCCGGCTATCCTGCTATTTTTTTGCCTGCGCTTTTTCGCTGTGAAACTGTGAGAACCAACCTAACCCGAACAGAATCAAGGGCCATTTTGGAGAACCCCACAGTTTCAGTGGATACGTGAAGCGGTGAAACTGTGGGGTTTACGCGGCCTTCGCTCCTACTCGTTCATGGCGGTCACTTCGTGCAGCCAGCCCGGCGCCTTCAGCAGTTCGCGTGGCCGCGAGCCGTCGGCGGGGCCGACCAGGCCGTCGCGCTCCATCAGATCGATGAGATGCGCGGCGCGCCCATAGCCAATTCTCAGGCGGCGCTGGAGCAGGGAAGTTGAAGCCTTGCCGAACTCGAAGACCAGCCGCACTGCGTCGTCGAACATGGGGTCGTTCTCGTCCGGGTCGCTGTTCGAGCCATCCACCTGGGCGCGCTCGTCCTTGGGCGATTCGAGGAAGCCTTCGACGTACTCGGCCTGGCCCTGCGCCTTCCAGAAGCCGACCACGGCAGCGGTCTCCTTTTCGCTCACGTAGGGAGCGTGGAGGCGCATCAGGCGGCTGGTGCCCGGAGGCAGAAAGAGCATGTCGCCGCGGCCCAGCAGCGCTTCGGCGCCGTTGGTGTCGAGAATGGTGCGCGAATCCACCTTGGTGGCCAGGCGGAAGCTGATGCGCGTGGGGATGTTGGCCTTGATGAGGCCGGTGATCACGTCCACGCTGGGTCGCTGCGTGGCCAGGATCAGGTGAATGCCCACGGCGCGGGCCATCTGCGCCAGCCGCGTGATGGATTCCTCCACGTTGGCGCGGTCCAGCATCATCAGGTCGGCCAGCTCGTCGATGATGATGACGATGTAGGGCAGCGGCTCTTCGTCCTGGCCGTCGTCGAAGAGCGAGGGCATGGAGCCCTCGAAGAGCTTGTTGTACTGGTCGATGTTGCGCACGCTGCGGCTGGCCAGCAGCTTCAGGCGGCGCTCCATCTCGCGCACGGCGTTGCGCAGGGCGTTGGCCGCGAGTTTCGGTTCGGTGATGATGGGCGTGAAGAGGTGGGGAACCCCTTCGTACATGCCCAGCTCGACGCGCTTGGGGTCCACCAGGATGAGCCGCACCTGCGCGGGGGTGGTGCGGAAGAGCAGGCTCATGATCATGGCGTTGATGGCCACCGACTTGCCCGAGCCCGTGGAGCCGGCGATGAGCACGTGGGGCATCGAGCCCAGGTCGGCGGTGACGATGCGGCCGTTGATGTCCTTGCCCATGGCCAGGGTGAGGCGCGACTTGGCCTTGTGGAAGGTGTCGCTTTCGATCACGTCGCGCAGATGGATGGTCTCGCGTTCGCGGTTGGGCACCTGGATGCCGACCGTGCTCTTGCCGGCCATCCTTTCGATCAGAATGCTCTCGGCCCTCATGGCCAGGCACAAGTCTTCGGCCAGGCCCGTGACACGCGAGTACTTCACGCCGGCTTCGGGCTTGAACTCGTAGGTCGTGACCATGGGTCCGGGGTTGATCTGGACCACCTGGCCGCGTACGTCGAACTCGGCGCATTTTTCCACCAGGACCTTGGCCTCTTCGCGCAATTCGTCCTCGCGGACGGCTTGCGGGCCTTCACCGGCATTGAGCAGGGTGCTGGGCGGCAGCTTGAAGCCGCTTACGTTTTTGGGCGCCACGGTCGCGGCGCGCACGGCCGCATCGGCCCGGCCATGGATGGCGATCTCTCCCGCCGGCCGCGGGGCTGCGGCGGGCGGCTCTTCATACCGGGATGGCGCCGGCCGGGATTCAGTGGGACGCGTCTCCGCCGGCTGGGGCTCGACCGGCCGGGCGCTCACGGCGACGGGGACCGGCTCAACCGGCGCCGGCTCGGGATCGGCCACCGCGCGCTCCCAAATGCTGCTCTTGCGCGCTTGCGCGGCGATGGCAATCTCATCTCCCGCCGGCTGCGGAGCCACCCGCTGAAAAGCCGGAACATCGTCGATGGGGTCGGCCTCGGGCTTGCGTCCGCGGCCGAAGAAGGAGGCAAACCGGCTGGGACTCGGCGCCACTGGAACGGGTGGCAGCTCTGTTTCTCCCAGCAGTTTGGCTTCGCGTTCCGCCTTGCGCGCTTCCCTGGCCTCCGCGCGCTCTTCGCGCCAGTTGTGCCAGCGGTCGCGCCATGAGACGGCGTGGAGCCACCGGTCCCCGAGGCTTTCCTTGACCGCCAAGATGCTCACCGCCGAGGCAAAGTAAAGTCCCGTGGCGGCCAGCGCGCCTGCAACCAGCCAGGCGCCTTGAATGTTGAGGTAGCGGATCAGCACCGGCGAAAGGAGCTTGCCCACCACGCCTTCGACGGGCACCGTATGGAGCCAGAGCCAGCGCCAGGGCAGCAGGGCAAAGATGGCAGGCACAAAGACAAGCGCCAGCACCGTGCCGATCGCGCGCAGGAATCCCGACCCGCTGGGGCGGGAATGCATCCAGGTCCAGCCAATCCCGCCCAGCCACACGGGCAGGAAAAAGGCCGTCAAACCCAGCCATTGCAGCAGTAGATCGCTGAGCCAGGCGCCGAAGAGGCCGACCCAGTTGCGCGCGGCGTGCGGCGCGGAAATGCCGGCGGCTGTATTCAGCGAGGGATCGGAGGGATGATAGGTGGCCAGCGCGAGAAGCAGGAGAAGCGAGCCCAGCAGCAGCACAAGCCCCAGAAACACGTTCAAGGGGCGGCTTCGCGTGGGCGAAAGAACAATGCGAATGGGCTTCATGGCGGGTTCGCTCCCGCTCCGTAAGCTCCGCGAGCGAGCCGGTGGAGCGGGCGGAGAATCCCAGAGCAGTCTTTATTATCCCCGGACGGAAGGGCGAATTTTCAGCAAAAGAAGGCGGGGGAACCTTGCTGCAAACCCCCGCCCGTTGTGCCAGATGAATGGAGCAATCAGCTCCCGATGAATTTCGATCCCCAGATCAGCAGTGCGCCGGCCAGGATGATGCGGTAGACCGCGAACATCACCAGGCCGTGCTTCCGCACCCAGAAGAGGAACCACTCCACCACGCCCAGGGCCACGATGAACGAAACCACGGTTCCGATGATGAGCACGATCCAGTTCTCCGATGTCATCACCACGTGGGCCGCGACGCCATGGCTGGGGTGAACCTCCTTGACCAGATCCCAGCCGGTGGCCGCGATCATGGTGGGAATCGAGAGCAGGAAGCTGAATTCGAGGGCCGCGGGACGGCTGAGGCCCACGATCTGGCCGGCGGTGATGGTGGACATGGAACGCGAGGTTCCAGGGAAAACCGCCGACAGCGTCTGGCAGAGGCCGATCCAGATCGCCTGCGGCAGGGTCATCTGCTCCACGTCGCGGATGGCCGCCTCGTGGCGAACGCTCCAGGCATCGATGATCCACATCGCGATGCCGCCGATCAGCAGCGCCAGAGCCATGGCCTGCAGGCTGCCCAGGTTCTTCTCGCTCCACTTATGCAGCAGCAGGGCGGGCGCCGAGGTGAAGGCAAAGGCGATCAGCGTGAGCGAAATGGGATGATTCAGCCAGTTGCGGTCCCCGTTTTCGCCCTTGGGAAAGGTGCGCATGAACTCCACAATCCGTCCCAGAAACAAAAGGCAAAGGGCGAGGATGGCGCCCAACTGGATCACAATGGTGTACATCTTCCAGTACGGGTCGTCCAGCGGGATCTTCATCAGTGCTTCGGTAATGCGCAGATGCGCCGTCGAGCTGACCGGCAAAAATTCGGTCAAGCCTTCCACAATGCCCAATAGGACAGACTGAATATATTCGTTCAAGAAGCCTCCGGAGTGCAGTCGGAATTCGCCGGTACAAGGGCGCAGAAAACCTCTGCCCACTCACTCCCGGTCGATGCCGTAAACAGGGATGCCTTCATCCAATTTGTACACCAGAGCCGCGGCCCGGCAAGTGAAATCCGATTGGGCGAAGTGTTCTTTCAGCTTCGCGGCCAGCTCGCGCGCGTGGCTGTGGGCTTCGTCGCTCTTCTTGTCGCTGCCGTCGGCCGCATACATGTCGGCGAGCACCGCCTGGCGGTAGACGGCCTGATAGAGCGCCTGCGCCGTGCGCGGTCCGTCGGGATACTCAGCCGCGTACTTCTCGTAGATTTCGGCTTCCTTCTCCGGGCATTTGGGCTGGCCCTGCCAGTCTCCGCAGAGCTTGTTGTCGATCAGCTCAAAGGCCGCCAAGCCGGCCTCGCGCGTATGCGGATAAAACTTGAGAACCTTCTTCAGCTCGTCTTCGTCCATCTGATCGCGCAGGTAGGGGTCTTTTTCTTTGGCCGAGGGCCGTGTGGAGGCGTCGGCCTTTTGCAGTTGCCACAGGATGTCGGCCGCGCGCCACGAAGCTTCGGCCACGAATGGCGAATTGGGAAACATCTCCACCAGACGCCGGTAGAGCAGGCGGGCGCTCTGGGCGGCGTTGGCCGGGCCGCGCGGGTCATTGGCCAGCGCCTCCTGGTTGGCCGCCTCGCCCAGTAGCACCTGGTCGCCGTTTGCCGTGGTCTCGATGACTACCCCTTTGGACTCCATCCAGCCGGAGATGGGCGGCGGCGTCTCGTCGTGGCCGAAGAGGGGGGCGTCTTTCTGGCGCGCCTCCTGGATGTCGGTGTTGGCGTAGACGCGCAGCCAGGGACCGCTGTGCTCGGCAACCACCATCTCGCGGCCAATCTGCACTCGGTCCACCTTTTGCGACGTGGAGTCGGGCGAAACATAAAGCCAGGTGATGCGCAGAGGCGTGGCGCGGGGTCCGGCCAAAGGCTTTTCCAACTGCGGAGGCTTCTTTTGGCCAATTACGGGCAGCGCGGCGCACGTGACGGCCAAGGCGAAGGCGAGGGTCCGAAAGGCGAAAATGGGGAATTTCATCACGTGGAAAATCATAGTCGAACGACGTTAGAGCGCGTTTTCTGTGAGCACCTCGGCCAGCAGTTCCGGCGCAACGTTCCCGCCGCTGACCACAGCTACGGCCTTTCGGTAAACCGGCAATTCCGCCGCGTGGAAGAGCAGGGCGGCCGTGGCTACGGCTCCGCTGGGCTCGGGAACCAGGCGCGCGGTGGTCACAATGGCCCGCATGGCGGCGCGAATCTCCGCCTCGGTGACTGTAATAATCCCATCCACAAAGGCCTGGATGTGGGAGAAGTTGCGCTCGCCCACGCTTTGGGTGCGCAGGCCGTCGGCGATGGTCCGGCTTGTCAGTTCGGCCGGCCAGGTGACGATGGAGCCGGTGCGGAAGCTTTCCGCCGTGTCGCCGGCCAGCTCCGGTTCGACGCCGAAGACTTTGGTCTTGGGGCTCAGTTGCTTCACCGCCGCGGCCACGCCGCTGAGCAATCCGCCGCCCGAGACCGGAACCAGTACCAGGTCCACGTCCGGCAGCCCCTCGACGATCTCCAGGCCGCAGGTGGCCTGCCCGGCAATGATCTGCACATCGTCATAGGGCGGAACGACCACGTAGCCGTGCTCGCGCACAAGCTGCTCGGCCACGGCCAGCCTCTCGCTGGAGGCTAGCCCGACGTCCACCACTTCCGCACCGAGGGCCAGCGTTGCCGCGCGCTTGATGGCCGGCGCGTTCGAGGGCATCACGATCACCGCTTTGGCTCCCACCTCGCGCGCCGCATAGGCCACGCCCTGGGCGTGGTTGCCGCTCGAATAGGTGATGACGCCGCGTGCAACTTCCCCGGGCGTGAGCTGCAGAATCTTGTTGGCCGCACCGCGAATCTTGAAGGCGCCGATGGGCTGAAGGCTTTCAGCTTTCAGCCAGATTTCCTTGGACGTTCCGTATCCGGCCAAGCCCGGAAACGGCGCATGGACCAGCGGAGTTTTGACAGCGATGTGAGCGATGCGCGCCGCGGCGGCGCGGATGGCGTCGAGGGAAACGAGTTGTTCGATCTTCTTGTGTCCTGTCAGCATATTGTTGCATCCGTTCAACGTGCGAAGGGGACGAACTGACGCTCGTCCCCTTCAATTGCAACTGCTGCGTCGTTCTCAGATTTCCAGGATGACCGGCATAATCATGGGCCGCCGTCCGGTGGTTTTCTGCACCAGGCGCTTCAGTTCGACACGGACCTTTTCCTTCACCATGCCGTAGTCGGTCTTCTCTTCGCCAGACAGGCCGTCCAGCGTCTTGATGACCAGTTCCCGCGCTTCGTCGGTGATATCCGCGCCGCCAAAGCCGCGCATCACCACTTCAGGCTGCTGCTGCATCTTGCCGGTGCGCTTATTGATGGCCAGCACCGCCAGGACGATGCCGTCTTCGGACAGGATCTTGCGGTCGCGGATGACCAGGTCTTCCACCACATCGATGGAGGAGCCGGAGTCAATGAGGATGCGGCCGGCGGTTACTTTGTCTTTCTTGCGGGCGTCCTTTTTGTCCAGTTCCAGCACGTCGCCGTCTTCAATCACGATGGCGTGCTCAACGGCGCCGGTATCCATGGCGATCTGGGCATGTTTCCTCAGGTAGCGATAGTCGCCGTGCACGGGGATGAAGAACTTGGGCCGCACCAGGTTGATGAGCAGACGCTGCTCCTCTTGGCTGCCGTGGCCGCTGACGTGAATCAGGCCATTCGAGCCGTCGTCGTAGATCACGTTGGCTTCGCGCCGCGAGAGATGGTCGATCACGCGGAAGATGCTCTTCTCGTTGCCGGGAATCACGCGTGAGCTGAGCACCACGGTGTCGCCGGCGTCGATGTGCGCGTGCTTGTGGTTGTCCACTGCGGCGCGGCTCAGGGCGCTCATCGGCTCGCCCTGTGTGCCGCTGATCAGGATCATCAGTTGCTCGGGCGTGTAGTCGCGCATCTGGCCGGGATTGATGACCAGCCCCGGCGGAATGTCGATGTATCCCAGGTCCTGGGCAATCTCGGTGCTCTCCATCATCGAGCGGCCCACAATGGCCACCTTGCGCCCATGCGCTCGGGCCAGTTCCAGCGCGATCCGGATGCGGTAGATGGACGAAGAGAAGCAACTGAAGAAGAGTTTCTTCTTGGTTCGGGAAAAGACCTCGTCGAGCCGCGGCCGCACCGCCGACTCCGACGGCGTGTAGCCGGGCCGTTCCACGTTGGTCGAGTCCTGCAAAAGCGCCAGCACGCCGCGCTTGCCGTATGCGGCAAAGGTGTGCAGGTCGAATGGCTTGCCGTCCAGGGGCGAAAGGTCGATCTTGAAGTCGCCGGTATGGATGATTACGCCGACCGGGGTCTCGATGGCCAGCGCGATGGCGTCGGCCAGCGAATGGGTCACGCGGATCGGCTCAATGATGAAGGGGCCGATGGTGAACTTCTGCTTGGGCGCAATCTCCACCAGTTCGGTCTCATCCAGCAGATGATTCTCTTCGAGGTTGCCTTCGACGTAGGCCAGGGTGAATTCGGTGGCGTAGACCGGGACCTTGAGCTCGCTGAGAAACCAGGGCAGGCCGCCGATGTGGTCCATGTGGCCGTGGGTGAGAATGATGGCGCGAACATGTTGTTTATTTTCAACCAGGTAGCTGATATCGGGAACCACGATATCCACGCCCAGCAACTCCGACTCCGGGAACATCAACCCGGCGTCGATCACGATAATGTCGTCTTCCCAGCGCAGAGCCAGGCAGTTCATGCCGAACTCGCCCAGTCCGCCGAGGGGAATGATCTTCAGTTTTTTTGTTTGCATCTGTCATCTTCGATGCTAACACCCGCGGGCTTCTCGATCAGGTCTATACTGCTCAGTTGCTCCACCCCCCAGGTCGCCAAAGCGCCCCTTGACGTGCGCCCGAGGGGGAGTTTCGGCAAGATCGCGGATGGCTCGGGAGCCCTCTCGGCCGATTTCAAAAAAATTCTAGAAAAATAACCGCCGAATGCCGATAGTACGGCCACCAACACCGAACAAGGAATACTTTTGCCACTGCGGGCCGCTCGCGCTGCCACGCCCGCCGCGACAACGGGACCGTGCAGCTTTCTGGATAGTGCCAGCGAAGATGCGCGTCATGGAGTCGACGAGGATGAGCGACGAACAACAGAAGACAGGTGAGGAACAACGGCAGGCGGGTGAGGAGCATCCGCCGACAGGCGAGGAACAACGGCGCGCTCCTCGCTTGGAATGTACGGGGATTGGCGGCGTTCAAAAGCTGCCCGCGGAGGAGGTCCCCATTCCGGCAAGAATTGCAAACCTGAGTACGGGCGGATGCCTGATGGAATTGCGCACGCCGGAGAGCTTCTGCATCGACGAAATCGTGGAGTTGATCTTCAACGTCAACCACCTGCCCTTCAGGGTGCGTGGGAAGGTAAGAGCCATTCGCTCGAACAAACTGGTCGGATTCCAATTTCCTCAACTGAGCGAGAGAGTACGAAGGCAACTTGAGGACCTGATAGGGGAACTGATCGAACACCTTGCCAAGTTGCATCAGGAGAGCATTGCGCGGCCTCGTGACGAAGCCGAGGTTCCGGACACCCCCGTTGCAAGCAAGGTGTATCCAATGAAACCCGCTGGAAGCCACCCTAAACCCGCTGAAAGCTACCATGACGACAGCGTCCGAATTCCGGCTCAACGCGGGCGCTGGTTTTGATCCTTCGACCCAGAATCGGAGATGTCTTTTCTGGAGACCATCGGAAGTTTCTTATTTGATTCCTTTGGCGTTGAGGTGCGGTCCGTACTCCATGTCGGAGCCTTGAATGTGGTTGGTCAGCCAACTCTTGATAAAGTTCATGGCTTCTAGCGAGAGCTCAAGGGATTGGCCGTTTTCAAAACGTGATTGCATGTTCATGACTCGCCGGGCCATAAGGTCGTGTTCGGCCTTGTGGGCGGCTGCACCGGGAAAGCCGGCTTGGGCAAAGAGCCGCTCTTCACGGGCGAAGTGGATCTTGGTGTACCTCGACAATCCCTCGAGCACGCTCTCCAGAGCCATCCTCGTACGGCCAGTCGTGATTCCGTCGTGCAGTTCGTTCAACATCCTGATCAGCGCTTTGTGATCGTTGTCCAGTATCTTGACGCCCACGCTCATTTCTTCAGTCCAGGTCATCAGCGGCATATGCGGTGTTTCCCTTCCGGATCCGGCTCATGCCCGTGAATTCGTGCAATGAAGCTTTGCGGTACGTAGGGCTTGCCACTTTCTCGCCTGCCGGCGCGCCGATGCAACTTCCTGTTCCCGCGGTCCGTCAAGGACTATCGGCCGGAGCTGAGGAAAATTATAGGAAGATGAATTGAATTGGCCCTTTACGTGCTAAGAAAGGTTCCGGGCCGCAGGAGGCTGGTCTAGGGCGAACAGAGCGTTTGCCCGAGGGGCATGTCCACTCTAGCGGTTCTCCCATCGCTATACTCTGAGGCCATGCTGCTGAGTGACTTTTTCCTCAAGAAAAAGCCACCTTGTACAGAGCTTGCAAGGGTAGATGTCTAGGAGAACCGCTCTAGCGCAGCAGATCTTCGAGCGTGGTGCTCAGGCTGGTTTTGTCGTCGCGGTATTTCACGATGACCGGGGCATAGACACTCAGGCCCCACTCTTGCCCTTTGCCTTTGCCCACGGTACGGGAGCCGGGTACCACCACCGCGTTTTCGGGGATGACGAGGGGCAGATCGGCGGTGGCGCGGAGGATTGCGCTGTTGACCAGGTCGAAGACGGGAGTTCCGCGGGTGAGGATGGTTCCGGCAGCCAGCACGGCGCCCCTGTGGACGATGGTTCCCTCGTAGACACCGCAGTTTCCGCCCACCAGCACGTCGTCTTCAACGACCACTGGGCTGGCGTTCACCGGTTCCAGTACGCCGCCGATTTGGGCCGCAGCACTCAGATGCACGCGCTTGCCAATCTGGGCGCACGAGCCGACCAGGGCATGCGAGTCCACCATGGTGCCCTCGTCCACCCAAGCCCCGGCATTGATGTACATGGGCGGCATGCAGACCACGCCCCGCGCCACATAAGCTCCCGCGCGCACCGAAGAGCCGCCGGGCACCACGCGCACCCCGTCGCCGGCGGCGAAATGGCGCGCAGGGTAGGTGTGCTTGTCGACAAAGGAAAGGCCACCGGCGGGCATCTCTTCAAGGGCGCCCAGGCGGAAACCCAGCAGGATGCCTTGTTTGACCCATGCGTTGACCCGCCAGCCCGTGGCAGAGACCGGATCGGGCGAGGCGGCGCGCACCTCGCCCCGTTCTAGGCTTGAGCGCAGAGCAAGAAAGGATGTCATGGCGGCCGGGTCGCCGATGGCTGCCGGTCCGGCGGCAAAGTGCCGCTCAATTGCCTTTTCGAGTTGGGCGATAGTCATTGCAATCCGAGTCTATCAACTCCGCACGCCCATGCGCGCCGACCGCGCCGGGAGCGCAAATCAGCCAAAGGCGATGGGGCCCGAAGTCGACTTGGTCTTGGAATGGCCGTTCAGGGGGGCGGGCTGGAGCCGGAAAACGTTCTTGCCTGCCGGAATCATCGACAGGGGTATGGGCGAACGATCCAGCCGTCCGTGCAGATGTTTGGACTCGAGCCATGCGCCGAGGCGCGGATCGTTAATCTCCGGCTCTCCCTGCCAAAAATCGGGCGCCAGCCCGCACTGAATCTGCAAATGATCCAGTTGCAGCTCGATGACAGAGACGTGTTTTGGAAAATAGCGCCGGACATTGTTCGCACCTACGTGCAGTCCGGTAACTCCGCGCGACTTGCTTTGCGTTTTTACCACCATGACGTACCTGCTTTTCAACGCTGTTTTGAGGTCAGTCTAGGGACAGAGTTTCAGAAAACCAAGAATCGGTGCATGGAATTCGCAGTACGAATTCCTTCTTCGGGACTCATCGGCAGGAGGGCCATTTTGGTTCGATGTTTCCTTTTCTTTTCACACGGTTCTAGCGTTTTCAAGGAGTGTTTCTTTGGGCGGACCCTCTGAAAGAGTTGCAAGCAAGATGAGGTGGAAAGCGAAAGACGGGACAGGGATCGGACATGGACTCATGGGAGCGGCAAGAAAGCGGATGTTACGCAGGCGAAATGCCGGAAGACAAGGAAGTCGCCGAGTCCAAAGTGCGCTATGCCGGCCGCCCGCAGCCGCAGGCATGCATTGCCTGCGGCCGACCGGGCATGGACAGCGGCCAGAGCGCAATTCAACTCGAGACCGCGGTCTCCCGCACGGGCTTGGCCCTGGCGTGCCCGTTCAGGGCGACGGGCCGAAGCCGGAAGGAGTTATCTCCCGCCGGAATCATCGCTAGGGGGATCGGTGTCCGATTGGGCATTCTGTGCAGATTCTTCGATTCCAGCCAGGCACAGAGGCGGGGATCGTAAATCTCCGGCTGGTCCTGCCAGAAATCGGGCGTCAGTCCGCACTGAATCTGCAAGTGATCCAGTAGCAACTCGATGACCGCGATGCGCTTGGGAAAATAACGCCGTACATTGGTAACTCCGATATGAATTCCAGTTACGCCACGGCCTTTGCAATGCGTCTTGACGACCATAAATGCCTGCTCCTCAACTCCAGATGAGGCCAGTCTAGGGAATCAGGCAATCGTGAGGGCCCATACGTGCATGGAAACCGCGAAACGGATTCCATTTTGAAACCCACCGTACGGAAAGACAATTGTGGGAAGAAGGGAGGCCTCTTCTTGCGCTCTGTCCTGAACTCGTCCGGTTGTGTGGTTTTGTGGGGTCGCCTCATCCGATTATGAGGCGCTGAAGCGTACATGGATTCAAACCCACTCTACTTTTGGAAAGGTGACGGTTTCTGTCTACTTTTGCACAGTTTTTTGGAATCTGAGCGGGAAAACCTGCTCGGCCGACAGAAGGACGCGGTTCAGGGCTGGGATTCGATGGACTCCCGCAGCGCGCCGGCGACTTCTTCCTGCTGGCTCAACGCGATGCGGTTGAAAAAAGGCAGAGCGAGGGTGCGCCGGGCGATGGATTCCGTGAGGAGCAGCCTAGCCGCGCCGGCGCCGGGATGAGCCTGCCAGGCCGGTTGCAGGTGAATGGGGGCAAAGTAGCGTCCAGATGCGATTCCGCTGCGGGTGAGCTCCGCCTGCACACGGTCACGGTCTACCTGCTGCGGCAGCCGGACCACATAGACGAACCAACTGATGGTGCGACGGGGAAGCGCAAGAGGCGGAAGTTCCAATCCTGGGATAGCGTCTTGAATTCCGCGCAGGAGCACGTCGTAGCGTTCTGCGGCGGTCTGGCGCATGGCAAGCATTTCGCCGATACGGCCCAACTGCACCCGACCCATCGCACAGGCCAAGTCGGACAGCCGGTAGTTGTAGCCCACCTCGCCGTGGTCGAGCCAGTCGCCGGAAGGCTGCCGCCCCTGGTTTCTGAGGCTGCGCAGGCGGGCGGCATGGGCGGGGTAGCGGGCCAGCACGGCGCCGCCCTCGCCAGTGGTGAGCTGCTTGTTGGGATAGAAGCCGAGGACGGCCAGGTCGCCGAAGCTGCCGGCGCGTTGCCCATCAAACTCCGCCCCGATGGCCTCGCAGGCGTCTTCGATCAGGACCAGGTCGTGGTGGCGGACAATATCCAGGAGTTCGTCCATCTGGGCGGGAACGCCGAAGGTGTGGACCGCGATGATGGCCCGGGTGCGCGGCGTGACAGACCGCTCGACGCTGGCGGGGTCAAGATTGAGAGTGATGGGGTCGATCTCCGCAAAAATCGGCGTGGCGCGGACCTGGAGCACCGCGTTGGCCACGGCGACAAAGGTAAAGGAGGGCAGGATGACCTCGTCGCCCTCGCCGATGCCCAGGGTGAGCAGAGCCAGGTGCAGGCCGGCGGTGCCGGAACTGACGGCGACGGCGTCGGGGACGGAGTGATAGGCGGCCAACGCCGCTTCAAAGGCTGGCAGTTCGGGACCGAGACTCAGATGCGGCGTGCGCAGGACCGCCGTCACGGCGTCGATCTCGGCCTGGCCGATGTCGGGCGAGGAGAGCGGAATCGGCCGCGGCGGGGTTGGCGTTGCGCGCGGATCAAAGCGCATGGGGCGGCTCAACTTCGGTGGTCAGCGGCGTGGGCTGCTTAATGAGCAGGCCATCGAGCGGGACGGTGGTGAGAACGCGTGCAATGGTGGTGGCCGCGGTTCCATCGCCGTAGGGGTTGACCATGCCGCGCAGGTTCTTTCGGAATTCCGGACTGAGTGCTGTTTCGATAGCTGCGAGGATCGCGACGGTCTCGGCGGGTGCGTCGATGATGTTGCGGGCGCGTTCACGGCCCTGCTGGCGCATGCCCACATTCACCGTAGGCAGGGCGAAGGAAGCCGCTTCCATGATGCCGGAAGAGGAGTTGCCAACCATGGCGTCCACCTGCCCCAAAAGGCTCCAGTAGGTGACGGCGTCAAGGTTGACGAAGATGCGGGTTCGGCCGCGGGTCGCGGCGAGGGCGCGGGTGCGTTCGATGAGCGCGTAGCTGCCGGCGTCGGCGTTGGGATAGACGAAGAGAAGCTGGCCGGGCGCCTGTGCCAGCGCGGCGAAGAGGGCATCGGCTTCCGCTGTCGTGTCGCGCAGGATGGTGACCGGGTGATAGGCGGCCAGGATCGAGGGCAAGCCCAGCGCCAGGCCGAGCCGGACTTCGAGAGCGGGGCGGTCGAGCAGCCCGGAGCGGCTCAAGTGGTCCAGCGAGGGGGCGCCGGCGAGGGTGACGCGCCAGGGCTCCTCGCCCATCGCTATCACGCGCCGGCGTGCAGTCTCGGTCGAGGTGAAGTGGATGTGGGCCAGCTTGGTGAGCGCGTTGCGCACCTGGTCGTCGATGGCGCCCTGGCTGATTTCGCCGCCCTCGATGTGGGCGACGGGGATGCGCAGAGCGAGCGCGACGGAGGCGGGCGCCAGCATCTCGTAGCGGTCGGCGATCAGGAGCAGCAGATCGGGCCGCCAGGCGGTGAGCGCGTCGGCCAGGCCCAGCATGGCCAAGCCGATGGTCTTGGCCATGCCGGTATCGCTATCGCTGCTGAGCAGGCACTCGATGCGCGCCTTAATCTCGATGCCGGGAAAGCCGTCGCCTTCGATTTCCTTGATCGTCGAGCCGAACTCCGGCGAAAGATGCGCGCCGAGGGCAAAGACGCCCAGTTCGACATCGGGATGGGCGGCCAGCTCGCGCAGCGGCCAGTAAAGGTGGCTGTAGTCGGCCCGCGAGGTGGTGACCACGCCGATACGCCGTTTGCCGGTCTTCGTTTCGCTCATAAGTAAGGGCTTCTGAGGGACGGATTCACACCTGAAGTATAAATTGGCGGGGTTTCCCTCCTGCATGGGATCAAAAGGCCATACTTTCCTCGGATGCGGTCTAATTGGCTGTTCGCATACACTGAAAGGTTCCGCGGCTCCTGGGTTCCAGGATGATCCAGCCGCGCAGGGGAAGAGATCGATGCGAATTGGCGGGCCGCTGGCCCTTGTTCTTGTGATGGCAGCCGCGACCACGGCAGGCGCGCAGGCGCGTTTCGATGCCGAGGCAGTGCAGCTCAACAATCGCGGTGTGGCGCAGATGGGCCAACAGTTGAGTGAGAAGGCTGCGGACAGCTTCGCCGAGTCGTTCAAGAAGGATCCGAAGCTGGCGCAGGCCGCCATCAACGAAGGCATTGCGCTGCTCTATCTGCAAAAGCTGGACGAGGCCAAGGCGTACTTGCAGAAGGCGATCGCGCTCGATCCCGGCAATGCGCAGGCGTGGTACAACCTGGGCCTGGCGCAGCACGCGGGCAACGAACTGGAGCCGGCGCTGGCCAGCTTCGCGCAGGCGGTCAAGGCCGATCCCCAGGATGCGGACTCCTATTACTTCGAGGGCGCCTGCTACGAAGAGATGAAGGAGTACGACAAGTCCATCGAGGCTTTCAAGCGAGCGCTCCAGTTGAATCCGCTGCACGCCTCGGCGGAGTTCCAGATGGCTCAGGCGCTACAGCGTTCCGACCGCAAGCCGGAGGCGAAGGAGCACTTCAAGCGCTTCCAGCACATCACCAGCACCAAGATTTCCGCCGCGATCGGGCTGGCTTACGGCGAACAAGGCCACTATTCGACCGTGACGCCGATCGAGGAGCCGGAAGTGGGCAAGAAGGCCATGATTCCGGTGAAGCTGGTGGCGCGGCCCATGCTTTCCCATGTCCGAGAATCTGGACCTGGGGCACCCAGAGTGGAATGGACGACGACCGGCGGCGCCTGCATGATGGACGTGACCGGTTCGGGAAGCATGGATCTGGTGCTGATGCAGTCGGGCGAGCAGGCCATTCGCGTGCTCCACGCCAAAGGCGACGGCGGCTTTGAAGAACTGGACGCTGTGGCGGCGGGGCTGAAGGCCAAGGGCCATGCCGTGGCCTGCGCCGTGGGCGACTACGACGGCGATGGGCTGAACGACCTGGCCATCGCGCTGGACGATGCGGTGCTGCTCTTCCGCAACCTGGGCAAAGGGAAGTTCCAGGACGTGACGGACGAGGCAGGGCTTGCTCCGCGCAACCGGCCCTCCGGAATTACCTTTGTTGACTACGATCACGACGGCGATCTGGACCTGATCTTGACCGGAGAAGGGCTCAAGCCGGGCGATGCGCCCAATGTTCTGTGGCGCAACAACGGCAACAAGACCTTTACCGAGTGGACCGAGCCCACCGGACTGGGCGGCACCGGCAAAACGGCGTCGATCATTCTTACCGACTTCAACAACGACCGCGCCGTGGATCTGGCGATGACCGGCGATGGCCCGGCGCCGTTGATTTATGTGAACCCACGCGAAGGCAAGTATCCTACCCAACCGCTCTACGACGGCGTGAGCCTGCCTCCCACCGTCGGCATTGCCGTGTTCGATTACAACAAGGACGGCTGGATGGATATCGCCGTCACACACGGCGGCGCGCCGGGCCTTACGTTGTGGCGCAACGTCGAGGCCGAGAATCACATTGGCCGGCGTTTCGAGCGCGTGCAACTGCCGCTGCAGGGTGCGCTGCGCGGATGGGGCCTGACGCCGATCGATATCGACAACGACGGCTGGATCGACCTGGCGGCGATTGCCGAGACCAAAGCCGGGCCGCTGGTGCGCGTCTTCCGCAATCGCGGCGACGGCAGCTTTGAGGATGTGAGCCATGCGCTGGGGCTTGACAGCGTGGTGCTGAAATCGCCGCGCGGGCTGATTGCCGCGGACATAGATGGCGACGGAGCGGCCAGCCTGATTGTGACCCAATTGAATGCGCCACCGGTGCTGCTGCGCAATGTGGGCGGCAGCAAGAATCACTTCCTGCGCCTCGACTTGACCGGCTTTGCCGACAACAAGACGGCGCTGGGCGTGAAGGTGGAGATCTTCTCCAACGGTCACTGGCAGAAGTGGGAGCTGGCCGGGGCCTCGGGCTATCAGACGCAGGCCGCGCCGCAAATCCTGGTTGGTCTGGGCGATGCGGAGGGCATCGACCTGCTGCGCATTCTGTGGCCCACCGGCGTGCTGCAGGATGAGATCGATCTGCCGCGCCTGGTGCAAGGGCGCGGTGTGATCGCCATGAAGGAAGCCGACCGGCGCGGCAGCTCATGCCCGGTGCTCTTCGCGTGGAACGGCCGCAAATACAAGCTGGTGACCGACGTGATCGGCGCGGCGGTGGTGGGCCATTGGTTCACGCCCACGCGGCGCAACATTCCCAATCCTGGCGAATGGATCAAGGTAGACGGCTCGCAGGTCGCCACGGTCAACGGCAAGCTGAGCCTGCGCTTCATGGAGCCGATGGAAGAGGTCAACTACATCGACCAGTTGCGGCTGGTTGCGGTCGACCATCCCGGGAATGTCGAGGTCAATCCCGACGAGCGCTTCCTCGACGACCCGCCCTTTGCCTCGGGCCGCGTCGTGGCCACGGCCGGCGCACGGCTGCCCGTAGGCGCGTGGGACGGCGAGGGCCGCGATGTGCTCGACGCACTGAGCCGGCGCGATCACAAATTCGCCAGCGGATTCACGCCGCTGCCTTACGACGGCTTCGCCAATCTCCACGCCTTGACGCTTGATCTGGGGCCGCTGGACGCGCACTCCCCGCTGCGGCTGCTGATGACCGGCTATGTGAACTACTTCAGCGCCACGTCGCTTTACGGCGCATGGCAGGCGGGCATCAAACCCATCTCGCCCTACGCCGAGGCGCAGTTGCCCGATGGTTCCTGGCAGCGCATCCCGGGCGATGTGGGTTTCCCGGCCGGCCTGGAACGCACCATCGTTGCCGACCTCACCGGCAAGCTGCCCGCAGGAACGCGACGCATTCGTCTGGTAACGAATCTCGAGATCTACTGGGACCAGGTGCTCATCGATCAGAGCGCCGGCGCGGAAGCAAGAACAGCGGAGCTGCCGCTCACCTTGGCCACGCTCCATTTCCGCGGCTATCCCACGCAAATTGAAGGCACCAGCCCAGGGGATCTGGATTACGACTATGACCGCGTAAGCCTCACCGGGCCGTTCCAGCATCAGCGCGGCAACTACACCCGCATGGGCGACGTCACCGGGTTGCTCAAGAGCATCGACGACCGCTACGTGATCTTCGGCAGCGGCGAGGAGATCGCCGCGGAGTTCGACGCGGCGAAGCTGCCGGCGCTGCCTGCGGGATGGAAGCGCGATTACTTCTTCTATGCCAACGGATTTGTGAAGGATATGGACTGGTGGGATGCATCGCCCTTTACCGTGGCGCAACTGCCGTTCCACGCGATGAGCGCCTATCCATATCCGGAGAGCGAGAAGTTTCCCGACGACGCGAACGCGCTCGACTATCAGTTGAACTGGAACGACCGTTTCGACTCGGGCGAGCCGGTGCGGTCGTATCGCTTCGACTACCGCGCCATGCCTTCGACTCCGGCTGAGGATACGGCGCCCGCCACCTGCGGTGGGGCAGGTAGCACCTGCGGTGCGGCAGACAGGACAGTGAAGCCATGAACCAGGTGACGCTGGCGCCGGCTACGCGGCAACTGGAGATGCTGCGTTCGGGCGAGATATCCGTGGTTGAGCTTGCCGAGGCGCATATACGACAGATTGAGCGGCTGAATCCGAAGTTGAATGCATTCGCCGATTTCGATGCGGAGAAGTTGCGTGTGCGGGCGCGGATGTATAACGCGTGGGGTTCGCGGCGCGCGCGGGGGCCTTTGTTCGGATTGCCGGTAACGGTGAAATCGTCCATCGCCACTGCGGGATTCCTCTGCGAGACTGGCAGCCTGCTGAATCGCGGCGAAACGCCCCGCGAGGATGCAGTGGTGGTGGCGCGGCTGCGCGCGGCTGGAGCGCTGATTCTGGGCACCACCAACTGCCCGGAATTCCTGATGGCCTACGAAACCGCGAACCTGCTGCACGGGCAAACGCGGAATCCGTGGGATCTCGACCGCTCGCCGGGCGGATCGAGCGGAGGCGAGTCGACGGCCATTGCGGCCGGGCTTTCCGCGGCCGGGCTGGGCAGCGACAGCGGTGGCTCGGTGCGCGTGCCCGCTCATTTTACTGGCATCTGTTCGCTCAAGCCCACGCCGGGACGCATTCCGGGTCGCGGCCATCTGCCGCCGTGCGTGGGTCCGTTCGCTATTTTGGGCGCCATCGGGCCCATGGCGCGCACCATGGCCGACGTTGCGCTGATGTTCCGCACGCTTTCCGGCCAGGACCCGCACGATCCGGTAAGCCCGCCGATAGCCTTGCATGAACCCAGCCTGGATGAGCTCAGGTCGAACAAAATTGGTTTTTTCAAGGACGACGGCCTGATTCCGGTGACGCTGGAAACGCGCGCTTCGGTATATGCGGCGGCGGCGGCGCTACGCGAGGCCGGTTTCCGCGTGGAGCCGTTCCGGCCCAGCACTCTTGAACTACTGCGCAAGCTGTGGTGGAAATTCTTCGTCCAGTGTGGGGCCATGTTTTATGAGCCGGCCATTCGCGGCAAGCGCGACCAACTGAGTCCTATCTTCAACGAATTTCTCGGCATTGCAGAGTCCGTTCCCCCGCTTACGGCAACCGAACTGCTCGACGCGTGGGCCGAACTGGACCTGCTGCGGGCCAGAACCCTCGCGGAAATGAGCGAGCACCCGGTGCTGCTGTGCCCGGTGGCCAGCGTTCCCGCCTTCCGACACGGCGAGCGCAGGTGGGGCATCGACGGCCGGCAAGTCGAGTATTGGGACGCCTGGCGGCATACGCAGTGGTTCAACGCGCTGGCCGCGCCGGCGGCGGTGGTTCCCGTGGGAAGTTCGCCCGAGGGGCTGCCGATCGGAGTGCAGATCGTCGCTCGGCCGTTCCAGGACGAGACCGCGCTGGGTATTGCGGCCATTGTGGATGCGGCCTTCGGCTACCGGCCGCCGGCCATCGCGCGTACAGAATAGTCAACCCCCGTCAAGTTCACCGGTCACAGGTAAACGCTTGCAGATTCAATCGAAACGGGTTGGAGGGAGCGCCGGGAGCGATTCCCCGTCTCAACCTTTCGGTGGAGGCGCGTCCCGTGCGATCGCGGTAGCCTGAACCTTCCCCGGATCGGAGCGCACAGGGTGCGTGAAAACTGGCACGAACGATTTGCTGAAACACCCGATGTTCTGAAGAGCGCAGAGCGCCAACAGACAGTCGTGCAGGTGTTGGACATTGAGATCGGCGGCGACGAATTCGTCACCATGGCTGGGCCCTGCTCGGTTGAGACGGAGTCCCAGTTAGTAGCTACCGCCGTCCATGTACGGCGTGCCGGTGCGCGCATTCTTCGTGGCGGCGCATTTAAGCCGCGCAGCTCCCCGTATGCATTTCAAGGTCACGGCCTGGAAGGCCTGAAGATGCTGGCGCGCGCGCGCCAGGAGAGCGGCCTGGCCATCGTAACGGAAGTCATGTCGGAAGACGACGTTCCCATGGTCGCCGAGTATGCCGACATTCTGCAGATCGGCAGCCGCAGCATGGAGAACTACACGCTACTGGAAGCGGCTGCGCGTTCCGGCCGGCCGATTCTGCTGAAGCGCGGCATGGTGGCAACGATCGCCGATCTGATGCGCTCGGCGCAGTGCATTCTAGACAACGGCAACCCCAACGTAATCCTGTGCGAACGCGGCATCCGCACCTTTGAAACTGCGACGCGCAACACCTTCGACGTGGCCGCCATCGCGCTGCTCAAGCACATCTCGCATCTTCCCGTTATCGCCGATCCAAGCCACGCGGCAGGCCATCGCGACCTGGTTCCCGCGCTGGCGCGCATCGCCGTTGCGGCCGGCGCGGATGGCCTGCTGGTCGAGGTGCATCCCAACCCGGACAAGGCGTGGAGCGACGGCGACCAGTCGCTGGACTTCGATGAATTCGACGGCATGATGGCCTCGCTCAATCCTTATTTCGCGCTGCGCGAAGCGGCTTGTTCACGGTCCATGGAGGCCGTTGGATGAACCGTCGGGCCAGAATCCTGGGAGTTGCCGCATCTTTTGCATTGCTGATTCCGGTTTGCGGGTTTTCTCCCGAGTCGGCACAGAAGCCGGATGCGGATATCATCGTCACCGCCGCGCCTGCCTATGAGCCGCTGGCCGCGTTGCGCGGTCAGGAGCGCTTTCCCAAGGGAGCGCAACTGCTGTTGGTTCATGCGGGCAAAGCGGAGCCGCTGGCGCCGGGGTTTCCGGCTACAGCGGACGCCAACGTTTCCTTTGATGGCAAGAAGGTGCTCTTCGCGGGCAAGCAAGCCGTCGGCGATCCCTGGCAGATATGGGAAATGACGCTCGCGGATCGTTCGGTACGCAAATTGATCGCGGGACCGGACGATGTGATCCGGCCGCTCTATCTGCCCGCCGGACGCCTGGTTTATGCGCGCCATACTCCCAAGGGATTTCAACTGGAATCCGCGGGAGGGGATTCTTCGTCAGCGCTCGCACCTCTCGATGCAAATGTGGGCTCGACAGTGGTTCCGCTTTCCTATTTGCCAGCCAGCGCAATTCCCGCCGATGTGCTACAGGACGGACGCATTCTGTTTGAAGCCGGCTTCCCGTTGGGCGCGGGATCGACGCCGGAGATGTTTCTGGTTTACTCCGACGGCTCGGGCGTGGAGTCCTATCGCTGCGATCACGGCAGCGCCCGCTGGGGCGGAAGGCAAATGGCTTCGGGCGATGTGGCCTTCACGCACGGAGCTTCGCTGGCGCGGTTTACTTCGCCGCTGGCGCACGAGGCGGCCATCGTTGCGCCGCACGCCGAGTATGCGGGCGCCATTGCCGAGACGGACTCGGGCGCATGGCTGGTGAGTGCGCGGGCCACGGCCGGCACGCATTACGCGCTGAAGCTGTGGAAGCCTGGCTCTCCAGCGCTGCAAACGCTGCTGGCCGAGAGCAGCCGCGACCTGGTCGAGCCGGTTCTGGTCGCGCCGCGCATCCGGCCCAATCGTCATCCCTCCGGCCTGCACGAGTGGAACTACGCCAATATGCTGGCGCTTGATGCGCGCTTGTCGCGCGAAGGCGATCTGAAAGTCACGCCCACATCGGTGCGCCTGGAGACGCTCGACGCAAATGGCCACGCGGTTGTGATGGGCACGGCGCCGGTCGAGACGGACGGGTCATTTTTCGTGAAGGTTCCAGCTGACAAACCGATTCGCTTTGCTTTGCTCGGCGAAAAGGGCGCGGTGCTGCGCCAGGAGCACGGATGGTTTTGGATTCGGCGCGGAGAGCAGCGCATCTGCGTGGGCTGCCACACGGGACCGGAGCGCGCGTCGGAGAATCATGTGCCGGCCGTGCTATTGCGCACCACCACGCCCTTCGATTTATCCGGCGCGAAGGTCGAAACGCCGGGAGGCAATTGAAATGATGATTCGCTTTCTTATTTTGTTTGGCGCCATTTCAATGGCTGCGGCACAGACTGCACCGCAGCCACCTGCGGTGGGGCAGGCATCTCCGGTTGCGCCGCAGGCGCAGTTGGCCGCTCAGCCCGCGCCTGCCGCGCCGCAAGCTGTTCCGGCTGCTGCTTCCGCCGCACCGCAGGTGTCTGTCATTCGCTTTGAAGACGCCACCGACAAGGCGGGCATCAACTTCACTCATAGCTTCGGTTCGCGCCAGTTAGGCTCGCTCCTGGAGGGCACCGGCGCCGGCTGCATCTGGTTCGATTACAACAACTCCGGCCTACAATCGCTCTACGTGGTGAACGGACGCCCGCTCGACGACTCTATGCATCCCTATCCACTGAAAGAAAAGCCGGCTACGCCGCCGCACAATCATCTCTATCGCAACAACGGGAACGGCACCTTTACCGACGTGACGGAGAAGTCCGGCCTCAACCCGGATATGTATTCGGTAGCCGTGACGGCAGCCGACTATGACAACGACGGCTTTGTCGATCTGCTGGTGACCGGCTACGGCAAGACCATTCTCTATCACAACGACGGCAACGGCCACTTTACCGATGTGACGGAAAAGGCCGGCATCAAGGTGGACGGATGGGCGATCAGCTCCACTTGGCTGGACTACGACAAGGACGGCTGCGTCGATCTGTTTGTGGGCCGATACGTCAAATTCGATCCAAAATATCGCGCCTTCTACGCGGCGGACAACTATCCGGGGCCGCTAGACTACGAAGGCGAGACCAACAGGCTGTATCACAACAATTGCGACGGGACCTTCACCGATGTAACCGACAAGTCGGGAATCGGCGCGTTTGTTGGCCGCACCATGGGCGTCACGGCGGCGGACTTCGACAACGACGGCTGGGACGACATCTACGTAGCCAACGACCGCACGGAGAACTTTCTCTTTCACAACAAGCACGACGGCACCTTCGAGGAGATTGCCAACGACACGGGCACGGCCTTCGGGCAGAATGGCGAATCGACCTCTTCGATGGGTCCGGTCTTTGCCGATCTTGAGGGACGCGGTGTGCTCGACCTGTGGGTAACGGACGGGCACTATAACCGACTGCTGCACAACACCGGCAAGATGGCCTTTGAAGACATCGGCGCAGAGACCGGCGTATCGCAGACTAACGCGCAATATGTGAGCTGGGGCACGGGCATCTACGACTTCGACAACGACGGCCTGCTCGACATCCTCATCTTTCACGGCGGACTCATTCATCTCATCCCGCAGGAGCACACGCTGTTTCGCGGATTGGGCAACGGGAAGTTCGCCGACGTTTCGCGCGACGCCGGTCCGGTGATGAGCGTGCGCACCACGGCGCGCGGCGCCTGCTTCGCGGACTACGACAACGACGGCAAGGTGGATGCGTTCGTGGTGAATCTGGGCGCCAAGGGAACGCTGTTGCACAACGTCTCCACCGATACCGGCCACTGGATAGCCATCAAGTTGGTTGGCACCAAGAGCAATCGCGATGGCATCGGCGCACGCGTTGAAGTCTTTGCCGCGGGCAAGCGGCACACGGCGGAACGCGACGCCGGATCGGGTTATCTGTCGCAGGACGACAGCCGGCTGCACTTCGGTTTGGGCGCTGCTACCACGGTAGACAAGCTGATCGTTCACTGGCCCAGCGGACGCGAGCAGACCTTGGAGAAGTTGAGCGTGGATCGCGTGATGACGGTGGAGGAGCCGAAGTGAGAAGCCGCATCCAAACGGCAGTAGGCACGGGACTCGCGGCGCTGGCCGTGGGGTTGCTTGCGGCTGCGTTTTTCGCCGGCCGTCCGGTGCACGCGAACGCGGGCGACCACGAAGATTACGCTTCGCCGCTCGAAGTTCTGCTCTCGGCCGACGGAGCGCGGCTCTATGTGCTCTGCCAGCAGGCTGAAGAGGTGCGGGTTCTGGACTCGGCTAGCTATGCGGTCATCAAGAACATCGCGGTGGGCCGTGTGCCGCGCGGCTTCTCGCTCTCGCCCGACGGCGCGCGGCTGTTTGTCGCCAACTCCTGGGACGACACGCTCTCGGTGATCGACACGCAGACGCTGGTCGTGACGGCAACGTGGCCGGTGGGTGCAGAGCCGTCGAGCGTCGTCGAGGACCGCGCGGGCAAGCATCTGTTTGTGGCCAATCGCATCTCGAACGACGTGGCCGTGCTGGATGCGCAGACCGGCGCGGAAGAGAAGCGGCTGCTGGCCGGGCGCGGATCGAGTTATCTCACGCTCTCGCCCGATGGCGGCAAGGTTTACGCAACGCATATCTATCCCAATCCCCGGCCGAACCGGAGCGAATTGGACAATCGAATGCCGCCGGAGTCGGAGATCACGGTCATCGATACGGCGCGCGCCGTGGTTGCCGATCGCATGCCGCTGCACGCCGTTGCCGGCGTCTTCCACGTAGCGGTCTCCGTCGATGGCCGCCTGGGCGCGGTGGCCGAATACCACCCCAAGAACCTCGTGCCGCTGGCGCATCTGGAACATGGCGGCGCCTTTGCCGACACGCTTACGCTGTTTGGCGCGGATGTAGGCCTGCAGGTGGAAGTTCCGCTGGATGAACTGGAGCGCTACGCCGCGCAACCCTTCGGCGTGGCCATTGCGCCGGACAAGTCGCGCATCTATGTCACCTGCGGCGGCTCTGAGATGGTGACCGTCATCGATGTTCCAAAGCTGCTGCGCTTCATTCACACGCGGCCTCATCCGGCATCGGGCTCCTTCGCGCAGGATCTCTCAGCCAGCTCGAATTACGTGGTGGCTCGCATTCCCGTGGGCCACAATCCGCGCGGCCTGACGCTGGCGCGCGACGGCCGCAGGCTGTTTGTAGCCAACCGGCTTGAAGATACAATCAGCGTGATCGACACACGCACTGATCGCGTGGCCTCCACCATCCCGATGGAGGGACCCAAGACCGTATCCGTGCGCCGCCATGGCGAGCAGACGTTTTACACCGCGCGCCAATCCTTTCAGGGGCAGATCGGCTGCGCAAGCTGTCACATCGATTCCACCTTCGACGGAATCACCTGGGACCTGGAGCCGGACGGCTTTGGCCGCGACATCGTAGACAACAAGATGCTCGAAGATATCAAGGACACCGAACCCTACAAGTGGAACGGCGGCAATCCCGACATACCTACAGAGTGCGGACCGCGGACGGAGAAATACTTCTGGCGCTCTGAGCAGTACGACAACCGGACGCTGGCCGATCTCGCCGTCTACATCCGCAATCTTCCTCCGAGGCCCAATCGCTGGCGGCTCCCGCACGGCGAACTCACGCCGGCTCAGGAACGCGGCCAAGCGCTGTTCACGCGCACGGTAGACAAATTCGGCAAGCCGATTTCCGAATATAATCGCTGCTCCTATTGCCACAGCGGCCCCAAGGGGACCAACCAAAAGTTGTTCGACGTGGGGACGCGCAAGGGCACGGACAATTCAGGTCTTTTGAAGTCCGCGCCGTTGACCGAGATTGGGCTCACCGCACCCTACCTGCACGACGGCTCGGCGAGGACGCTGGAAGAAATCTGGACGGTCTACAACCCGGACGACAAGCACGGGCGCACGAACGACCTGACCAAGGATGAACTCAACGATCTGATCGAGTACCTGAGGACGCGATGAAGAAGTCAATCACGATCGCAATGCTGCTGGCTGCCGGAACCATGGCGCTCGCGGCGCTACCTGCAGTAGGGCAAGCGTCTGGTGTGCAAAAATCTCATGCCGCGCGAGCGGCGTCTGCCACACCACAGGCGCCCGCGCCATCGCGGATGCCGCGCTATCGCTTTGAGAACTTCACCACCGCCAATGGCCTGCCCGACAATCACGTCTTCGCCGTGTTGGTGGATGGCGATCGCATCTGGGCGGGCACTGAGAACGGCCTGGGGCTTTACGAAGACGGCAAATGGAAGACCTACACCACCAAGGACGGCCTGGCGCATCGAGCCGTTCTTTCGCTGGCCCTGGACAAGCGCACCGGCGATGTGTGGGCCGGCACCATGGCGGGTCTGAGTCGTGTCTCCGGCGGGCGCATCGACAGCTACACGCAATTGAATTCAGGGCTGAGCAACGATGTGGTCTACGGCGTCTCGGTGGGAGGCGAGAACGTGTGGGTGGCCACGGCCGCCGGCGGTTGCCGTCTAGATATCCGTACCGGCCAGTGGTCGCTCTATAACGAGCGCAACACGCCCATGGTGGAGATTTGGGCTTACGCCGTATCGGCGACGCCCACCAAGGTCTACTTCGGCATTTGGGGCAGCGGCGTGCTCGAGTACGATCAGAAGACCGGCCGCTGGGACAAGTACGACGATCCCGACGGCGAAAACGAGATAGTGCTGTTCAAAGACCAGGGTCTGATCCACGAGATTGTCACCTCGGTCAGTTTTGTAGACAATATTCTATGGGCGGCCACTTATTTCGGCGACAGCCGGTATGACGGCCGCTACTGGCACAACTTTCTGACGAAAGACAGTGGACTTCCCTCGAACTTCACAAATTTTGTGAAAGGCGTGGACGGAAAGCGCGCGTGGTTCGGCACTGACAAGGGGTTGGCCTACTACGACGGCGTGAACTGGGTTGTCTACCGCCATTCGCTCAAGGATGGCAAGCCGGAAATGACGGTGCGCGACGCACAGGGTAAGGTGACGCCGGTCGCAGTCACTACCGCACCGGCCCACAACTATGTACTCGGGATCGACTTTCAAGGCGACGACATCTGGGTCGCTACCGCCAAGGGTTTAAGCCACGGAATTCGACAACAACCATAAGGACACAAGGAGCAACACCATCATGAATGCATTTGCAGATATTCTGGAGACCATCGCGCACGCACCCATCAAGAAGCGCTCCATGACCAATCACGGCGTGCTCAACGAGGCCTATGCCTACGCCAAGCCCAGCTCGTTCTCGCGCGGCATGAGGATCGATATCGGCGGCGTCGCCATCCTTCTCATCTCCGGCACGGCCTCGATCGACGAGAACGGCGTGAGCGTTCATATCGGCGATTTCTCGGCGCAGTTGCGGCGGACGTTCGACAACATCACCGGCCTGCTTGAGGCCGAGGGATGCACTTGGCACGACATCGTGCGGACCAGTTGCTACCTGCGCGACATCGATCGCGACTACGACGTCTTCAATGCGGGACGCACCGCTTTCTTCAAGGAGCAGGGACTCGACCCGCTGCCCGCGTCCACCGGCATCCAGGCGCATCTCTGCCGGCCGGAGCTGCTGATCGAGATCGAGGCCATCGCCATGTTTCGCACCGACAAGGCAGACAGCGGCAAGGAGTAGTCGTCATGCGCAAGGGATGGTTGACGGTTGGGGTCTGCGCAATGGGCGCGGTCTGCGCAGCGCCACCTGCGGTGGGACAGGCGCCGCTTGCGCCGCAGGACGCAGTGCCGGTCGCAGCGCAGTATTTGAGCCAGGATTCGACGCTCGCCGCGGTCCAGAATGCTAGCCCGGTCGCGGTCACGGGCAAGGGAACGTGCGAGTGCGGTGCGCATCCGCCAGGTCCGCCCAGGGACCGCGCGGTTGCGCCCTATGCAGGAGAACCGAGCGACTTGAGTCCCTATGCCAAGTTCGCGGCGCCCTACGACTTCAACTACATCCATCCCAACATTTACTCCGGCGCGGCGCGCGACATTCCCGACCCCAAGGATCTGACTGAAGTGCGCATCGGCTTCTTCGGACCGATCGAGCACAATCCTGAATCGGTCTTTGGGTTGCGCATGTTGCACGGGGCGCAGTTGGCCGTGGAAGAGGCCAATGCACGCGGCGGCTACGGCGGCAAGCCGTTCCGCCTGATGCTGCACAACGACTACGACAACTGGCAGGCGAAGACGGTCTACGGCGACGACCGGCCCACCGACCCCACCATCTGGGGTTCGGCCTCCAACGAAGTGGTCAAGATGGTCTACGACGACCGAGACTGGGCGATCTTCGGGTCCATCAGCTCCGAGTCCACCCACATTGCGCTGCGCGTGGCCCTGCGCGCCGAAATTCCCATCGTCAACTCGGCCTCCACCGATCCCACCATTCCCGAGACGTACATACCCTGGTACTTCACCGACCTGCAGGACGATCGGGTACAGAGCCTAACGCTGGCGCGGCGCATTTTTACGGAGCTCAGCCTGAAGCGCGTAGCGATCTTTCGCGTAAACAATCGCTACGGGCGCTTCGGCGTTCCCAAGTTTCGCGATGCCGCGAGGCGGCTGGGCCATCCGGTGGTGATCGAGCAGAAGTATCTGCCTGGCGACACCGACTATTCAAAGCAGTTGCAGGTGATCCGCTCCTCGCGTGCCGACGCCATCGTGCTGTGGGCCGATGAGACGCAGACGGCCCTGATCCTCAAACAGATGCGCGCAGCGGGTATGAAGCAGCGCGTCTTCGGTGCCTATCGCACGCTGGGGCCGACACTGCTGGCCGAGGCTGGCGATGCGGCCGAGGGTTTCGAGGCGGTCTTCCCTTACGATCCCACCCGCAAGGACCCAAAATGGATCGACTTCAACCAGCGTTTCGTGGGCCGCTTCCACGAGAAGCCGGAGCAGTTTGCCTCGCTGGCCTATGACGCGATGAATGCGCTGCTCGATTCCATATGCAAGGCCGGGCTCAATCGCGCCCGTATTCACGACGCACTGGCCAACATCGAGCAGTACGATGGCGTGACCGGGCACATGGTCTTCGATCCCAACCAGAAGAACGTGGCGCCCATGTACTTGGGCACGGTGCACAATGGCGCGGTGACTTACCGGGTGGCGACGATGGAGAAGACTCCGCAGCCGCCTCTGGCCCCTGGCGCGCAAGCGGCGTCTGCCTCACCGCAGGTGCCCTATGCGCGCGTGGGCGAGGATGGCGTGGATTACGCCGGTCCGCATCGCCCGGACGTCCCTTCGGGGCCGGCGCGCGTGATACTCTTTGGACCGAAGGCGGCTCAGGTCGCGCAATCGGCTGAGATGCAGGCAGAGCTGGCGGCTGGCGCGGGAAAAGGGCAGCTGTGGACGCTGCTGCCGGTTGCCAGCGATCAAAACTGGGGCGCGGCCTCGACCGCGCTGGTTCACGCGCTGATGGACGAGCACGCATTGGCGATTGTAGCGCTGGATCGCGACGCTGCCCACCTGGCCGAGCAACTGGCGCTCAAGAGCTTTGTGCCGGTGGTCGCGTTGAGCGGCGACAAGACGCTGACCTCGACGAACGTTCCCTGGATCTTCCGTCTGCCGGCCGAGACGACGCCGGCTTCGGCGCTGCGCCTGCTGGAAACGGCCGCGGTACGCAGCGGGCCCAATCCGGAGCGGCTGCGGGACGTGCTGGCTTCGGGCGAGATGGTCTCCGGAGTCGCTTTCCTGCCCACCGGCGAGCCGCGCGGTCAATAATAGAAAGTATGGTGTCCGTTCGGCAGCGCCGGGTCGCGATCTTTGCCTGCCAAGCCGTGCTGATCGCATTCTCGGCCGCGTTTGCTTGGTTGTTGCGCTTCGACTTTGCTTTTCCGCAGCAGAAGCTGTTCCTACTGGCGCTGCCTCCGCTGCTGTCGCTGCGCCTGCTGGCTCTGGCGTACTTCGGCTTGTTCAAGGACAACTGGCGTTCTACCGGAATCGGCGATGCTGTGGATATCGTCAAGGCTGTTTTCCTCGGTTCGGTGGCTTTTCTCATCGCGGAGCGCTGGATCGCTGGCGCAAAATCATTTCCTATCTCCATCTACGTCCTGGAAGCCATCCTTACCGCGGGTGCGCTCATCGGAGCGAGGGTGTGCGCGCGGGCATTCTCCGAAAAGGCGCGCGCGAGCCGCATCAAGGCCTCGCCGGTGCACGAAGTGAATCTGGAGGATCTGCTGGGGCGGAAGCCCGTGGAATTCAATCTGGAACCGGTCCGGCGGAGGATCGCGGGAAGAGTCTTGATGGTGACGGGCGCGGGCGGCTCCATCGGCTCTGAGCTGTGCGATCAATTGCTGAGGTTCGCGCCCTCGAAGCTGGTTTGCGTGGACCGGGCGGAGACGCCGCTCTTCTATCTGCAGCAGGCTCACTCCCGCGCGGAGGTGAAGACAGTCTATCGCGTGGCCGATGTGGCCGACAGGTCTAGGTTGCGCGGTCTGATCCGGGAACACGACGTGCGCGTGATTTTTCACGCGGCGGCCTACAAGCACGTTCCACTGATGGAGGAGAATCTTGAGGAGGCGGTGAAGAATAACGTCTCTGGCCTGCTCTCGCTCATTGAGGTTGCCGATGAGACTGGCTGTGAAGATTTTCTCCTTGTATCCTCTGACAAGGCCGTCCGCCCCACGAGTTTCATGGGTTGCACCAAACGAATCGGAGAATTGATCGTTGCCTCCCGGCCCTCGCCGCAGATGCGCTGTCTTTCGGTGCGTTTTGGCAATGTGCTTGGATCGCAGGGCAGTGTGATTCCGTTGTTTCAGAAACAGATCAAGTCCAGCCGGCAGATCACCGTTGCCCATCCCGATGTGAACCGCTACTTCATGACCAGTGTGGAGGCGGTATCTCTGATTTTGCAGGCATTCGCCATTGGCAACCGGGGCGACATCCTGGTGCTCGATATGGGCAAACCGGTGGGCATCCTGGGCATGGCCAGGACGCTGATCCGTCTCTCCGGCATCGCGCAGGATAAGGTCAAGATCGTCTTTGGCGGATTGCGGCCCGGAGAGAAACTGTCGGAGGAGTTGTTTTACGATTTTGAGGGGCGCTCGGCGACGGGCGCCAGCAAGGTTCTTCGCGCACAGAGCCGGGTTGCGGCCTGGCCGGAGCTGCAGGATCGGTTGCGTGCGCTCGAAGCCGAATGCGCCACCGGCGTCCCGGCGCGCATACGCGCCAAAGTCAAGGAGATTGTTCCGCAGTACCAGTGGAATTCATCGGATTTGAGCGACGGGATGTCGGTCACGAAGCCCGAGGAACCGACGCGAAGCGGCGTGAGCACGGCGTTGCCGGGCGCAAGCGGTCATATTGCGAGCAAGGAGAAGATTCCTTGTCCCTGAACGCGAGTCTGAAGTTCTCGATGGGAGCTTCTGCTGAAGAAATCGAATGATGGACAAAGGAGCTGAATGACGAAGACGAGGATTTTGGTTTTTGGCCGTACCGGCCAATTGGGATGGGAATTACGTCACAAACTGGCCTGTCTCGGGCAGCTAACCCAAGTTGAGTATCCAGAGATCGATTTTTCCAATCCCGATTCGATTCGCGGCGCGGTGCGCGCGGCCGACCCCACGGTCATTATCAATGCCTCTGCGTACACGGCCGTGGACAAGGCCGAAAGCACCCCGGAGATGACGATGGCGATCAACGGCACGGCGCCTGGCGTGCTGGCCGAGGAAGCCAAGCGGCTCGGCAGCATCTTCGTGCACTACTCGACGGACTATGTCTTCGATGGCACCAAGCATGGCGCTTACGAGGAGACCGATGTGCCCAATCCGCTTGGCGTTTATGCCCGGACAAAACTTGCCGGTGATCAGGCCGTCCAGTCGGTGGGCGGCGAATATCTGATTCTGCGCACCAGTTGGGTTTATGGGGCGCGCGGAAGCAACTTCCTGCTGACCATGCTGCGCCTGGCCAGGGAACGCGCGGAGCTGCGCATTGTGGACGATCAGATCGGCGCCCCCACCACCAGCGAATGCATCGCTCAAGCCACCGGCGATATCCTAGCGCAACTGCTTGCGCCCTCTGGCGGCGGACTTAAGGGGCGCAGCGGCATCTACAACCTGACCAGCACGGGAGCAACCTCCTGGTTTGGATTTGCCAGGGCGTTGCTGGCGAAATCGGCCGCGACCCATGGATTCACGGTGCCGAAGCTGATTCCAATCGGGACCAGTGACTATCCAACTCCGGCCAAGCGCCCGGCCAACTCGCGCCTTTCGTGCAAGCGGGTGGAAGAGATTTTTGGGGTGATCATGCCCGATTGGGAGCATGCGCTCGATCTCGTCCTGGAGACGCTTGCGGAAGCAGCTTCGAAGGTGGGTGGAAAGGCCTGAAGGAGTTTGAGCTTGAATGCAACTAGAAGGGGCAGCCCGTAGGCTGCCCCTTCTGTTTGCGACGAACCCGAAGGTCCCTGGGTTAAGGGAGATAGTAGCGGAAGGTGGTCCAGAACATGTTGTCGATGCCCTTGGCGCCGATGCCCGAAGCGCCCGACCAGCCCTCGCGGACTGCGTAGCCGTACTGGATGCCCTGGCGCAGGCGGCCCTTGTCGCCCTTGTAGATGTCGTACCAGTAACCGCCCGTCATTTCCTGCACGTCGCGGGTTTGCGCGCCGCAGGAGCCGCCGGGGTAGTAGCCGGTGGAGCTGCCGCTGTAACCGGGGCTGGCCAGAGTGTTGCAGCTTGAGTTGCTCAGCACGCGCGAGCCGTAGCCCAACGCGGCCGCCGAGGGAGCGCCCCAGTGGCCGCCCCATTTGCCGCCGGCGGCGAGTTGAGCTGCCGTGGGCGAAGCGGTGCATTGCGAAGCGGAGGTGAAGCCGGTGGGGCAGAAGGTAGCCGTGGGCGAACCCAGCGTGGTGGCGTGGGCATTCGCGTAATCGTCGCGGCCGGCGTAGTCGCCGCCGTAGTTCAGGTAAACGGTCAGGCGCGGCGTGGGATTGGCTTCAACCGTGAACAGGCCGGAGACGTTGTGGATGGGAGCAAGTCCGCCCCAGGAGTCGGCCGTGACGTCGGCCAGCGTGGAGTCGCCATAGCGGCCCATGCCGGGTCCAAAGAGGCCCTTGGCGCCAAAGGTCAGCTTGTTGGCGACGAGCGGCACACGCAAGCTGCCGCCGATGCCGCCCAGAACGATGCTGTCGGCAAGCGAGCCGGCCGAAGACGACTTCGGAGCCACGGCCGCGCCGGTTTCGATGTCCGTCTGGCCGCCGTACTTCGTGATGTCGGTGGTCACGCCGGGATAGACGGTCACGTGGGCAAAGCCGGCGATGCCGAAGATTTCATAATGGCCCCAACCCGGGTCCAACGCGATCTTGGCGAGGATGTCCGGCGCCTGATTGAAGGAGAGGTTGGCGATGTTGGTGTTGGCCACCACCGTGTTGTAGACGGGCAGATAGGCCGTCGAACCGGGAATCTGCGTGTAGTTCTGCACGTAGGTCGTGGTCGCGCTGGCGCTGATGGCGGCATTGTAGTTGCCGCCGTTTTGCCCGGCGCTGCCCAGGACGGCATAGGGTGTATTGCCGGCCAGCGACGCAGTGTAGAGGAGTTGCGGATTCTCAGCCGCGATGCCGAAGGTTACGTGGTCGAAGCTCTTGACCACGCGGAAGCCGTACTGGCGGGTCCACACGAAGCCCGGAACGTAGTTTGGGTCTACGGTCAGCGGAGTTAGCACGTCGCCGGGAGCGCTGGTGATGCCCTTTTTGTCTTCGGTGGCCAGCGACCAGAGTTGGCCGCCCGCAAACGTCCAATGGCTATTGGTTTCGGCCTGGGCGTAGAGAATGCGCTGGCGCAGGACGTAGCTGTTGGACTGGTTGTTGTTGGAGGTGATGCCGGTGCCCAGGAAGTCGGCCTCGTAGTAGCCGCGCAGCGTGCCCCAGTTGGTCTTGCCCTCGGCCAGCATGGTGATGCGGGACTGACGGGCGCTGCCATAGAACTCGCTCAGCTTGTAGGCATCCGCCTCTTCGTACGGAATCGAGCTGAATGCGGTGGGAATGTCGCCGCCGGTGGCCTTGGTGCGGAAAACAGTTTCAGCCGCCAGATAGCCGCCGGGCGTGATGTTGATCCCTTTGTAGTGCAGTGCGTTGGGGCTGGCGATCTCCTTCTTGATCTTGGCGGTCTCGTCGGAGACCGTGGTGGCCAGCGAAGCTTGGTTGCCCTTCAGGTCGGTCACGGTGGTTTGCAGCGTGGTGACGGCGGCGGCGTTATCGTTGACGGCTTGGTTCTCAGCAGAGGCCGCGGCCTGCGCCTTGTCCGCAGCGGCCTGAGCGTCGGCGGCCGCCTGCTGCGCCTTCTTCAACTGCGCATCCTTTTCGGCCAGGTCGGTCTTCAGGCCATTGATCTGGCCCTCCAACTCCTGTTTCAGCGCCTGGATCTGATCTTCGACTGTGGGTGGAGGAGGCGTCTTGACCTTCTTGGTTGCGGTATGTTTTTTCACCGGCGGTTTTGAATCGCTGGCGTAGGCATAGGAGCCAACTAGACTGGCTGCCAGGATTGCTATGGCAGCGGTCTTGAGTCTGAAATTCATTGGGCCTCTCTTTTTCCTCTTAAATCAGGTTGGATCTCAAATCATGTTGGATCGTGCTGCGCCCGCTTGCATGGCGAACGGACTGAGTTCCCGCGTCCGGAGAAACCTGGAACATAAATGCAGAACGTTTCGCTGCCGGCCTGCGGGAGGAACATTGCAAACCGCAAAAGCATATCCGCACACGCGGAGCTTTCCCGGCTCGCTTCCGTCTTTCAGAGTCGCAGAGTTTGATGAATATATGACGAATTTACATACTTTTAACAAAATTACTGTTGATGTTATTGCATCAATGGCGCGACAAATTAACACGTCTTTAACATGGCTATTAACATACCTCTAATAATGACAACCGATTTCTATCGGTTACTTATTGAGCATCGCGCGCGGATCGCCGCGTTCCGCGCGCCTTCAATGCCTATTTGCGCGGCGCTTGCACGGCTACGCCGCTCGGCGAAGGATTCTCGCCCGCGCTGAGCAAATTGGCCAGCAGACGGTAAGCTCCCGGCACTAACTCGGGAAGCTGGCGATGCAATGCAAATGCGACATAGATGTAAGTGCCTTTGCCGGGATGCGCCACCAGCAGGCCGCCCCTTTGCGGGTCCTGACCCTGGTCGGCGGTCTCAGTGAGCGCTGTGTAGCCGGGGTCCCAGGTATCCATGAAGGAGTGGCCGCGCTCCTCGACCCAGCCATCAAAGTCCGCGGCGGCGATTGGGTTCGGCCAGGTGAGCAGCGGATTGTCGGGGGTCAGCAGTTTGACGGGCGCCTGCTCGTCGACCACGCGCTCCGGCATGTGGCTCATCGCCAGCGGCAGCAGGGCAGGGAAGTTGGCGCTCTGGTACTCGACGATCAGAGTTCCGCCGCGGCGGACGAACTCCGCCAGCCGGGGCTGGGCAGCGGTCAGTTCCGGGCGCGCGGAGTAGGCGCGGATGCCGATCACGATCACGTTCCAAATCGAAAGATCGCCGGAGGTCAGATCGGATGGAGTGAGCAGGCGCGGCGCAGCGCCCAACCCTTCGATCGCTTCGGGAACGAGGTCCCCGGTGCCCATCACATAGCCGATGCGCAGCCCCGGTGCCAGTTTCACGTCCAGTTTGCGGGTCCTCAACTGCGCGGGCTGGTAGAGGTTATAGGGCCGCAGACCTGGGTAGCCGATGGATTGCCAGCCGGTCTGGAACGTTCTGCCGCCGGAGCGCACCACGGCCTGCACAGTGTATGCGCCGGACTGGGTAGCGGATGGCGTGACTGAGAAGACAATCGGCTCGCTATCGCTGGCGCCATCGAGATGAAACTTCGCTTTCTCCGGCTGCGAATGCCAGCCTTCGGGCAACTTCAGATCGACCGTACCCTCTGCCGCTGCCTGTGCATGGACGGTCACCCGGACTGGAAGAGCCGAGCCATCCAGCGGCAGAATGCGCGCCTCCGGCTCCATGCGCACGCCGATGGCCGGCGTCACTACCAGCGGTTCATAGATGCCGCCCGGCCCAGGAACGCGCTCCAGTGTCTGCACCACCTGCGCCAGCCGGATGGGCAGGCCGTCGAAGGTGAACTCGGCCCAGGCCGCCAGCGGATAAGGCGCGAAGGAACGCTCGCGATCCTGCGGCTCGGTCAGGTCGTAATACGGTTGCTCGATGGAGGATCGGGTGAAGTAAGGCTGGGTGGGCTGCGCGTCTTCCGGGACCGTTACGCGGAAGAGCCGGTCGCTCACGGGAGCGGCTGCGGCGGTCGAGTCGATGGTCCCGGCCGCATCTTCGATCTTCCACGGGGCGCTGTCCTGGCCGCGCAGCCAAATCCGGCTCAGCCGGGTTTCCGCTGTGGCCTGTGCCGTGTGAACCCGCACCTGGAATTCCTCGCCCGGTGTCACGCTGCGCGGCGTCTCGTCTGCCGAGCCGCCCCGGAACGGTCCTCCGCCTTGGGTGTCGCTGGCCCTAGTGGTGAAGGCCATCAGGTCCAGCCCTAGCAGATTCCCCAGTGTGGTCTGAAACTGCCCGATCTTCGTGTCCAGTTCCAGCAACAGGCTGGCCTTGGCTTCGGCGTCCAGGCTGCTGGCGGCTACCCGTTCGCGGAGGTCGATGGCTTGGTGGTAGATGGGCGCCAGCTTGTGCGCGACCGCAGCGCCGGTCCGGCCCTGCCGTTCCATTTCAAACTGGCCGAGGCCCGTTCCGATTTGGTTCAGTTCATTGGAGATCCATTCGGGCGTATTGCCCTTCGCCAACCGTACCAATCCCGCAATGCTGGTATCGACGACGACCTTGCGGTTGTGGAAGAGGTCCGCATCGCCCGCCTTTGCATCCCCGGCCTTTTCCGCCGCCGCCACGGCCCACAGGTGATAGCTGGTGGTTGCAGGTCCGCTCAGTGTCGGATTCGCGCCGCCGTTCTGCGTTTTCTGCTCGCCCCAGCCCTCGCGCGCAATCTGTAGGTAGCTGCGCCCCAGCACC
>Ga0181520_10000899_pt1 | contig 63855 bp, 52 predicted proteins | sample PEATcosm2014_Bin_29_FD_132451 | JGI IMG/M metagenome (GOLD analysis project Ga0181520, IMG submission 132451) | Peatland microbial communities from MTU Mesocosm Facility, Houghton, MI, USA - PEATcosm2014_Bin02_30_metaG | ecosystem: Environmental > Terrestrial > Soil > Wetlands > Peat | place...
AAACAGAAGCAGATCCTTCGACTCACCACCCCCAAGCTGAAAAGCGCTTGGGGCCCCGTTCGCTCAGGATGACAATTTCATTATTTATCAAGTGTTTACGTGACCAGTATATGTCGATACAGCTTAGATCGGCCAGGTTCCTGTTGTCGGTACTGCTCGCTATTCCACTCCAAAGACCTTTACGATGACCCGTTTGCGGCGTTGGCCGTCAAACTCGGCGTAGAAGACCCGTTGCCATGTGCCCAGGTCGAGTTTGCCGTTGGTTACCGGCAGGGTGGTCTCGTGGTGCAGCAGCAGGGACTTCAGATGCGCATCGCCGTTGTCTTCGCCGGTGCGGTGGTGTTTGTAGTCGGGCCGCGCGGGGGCCAGCTCCTCAAGCCACTTGCCGATGTCTTCGATCAGACCGCTTTCATGATCGTTTACATAAACCGCCGCGGTTATGTGCATCGGCGAAACAAAGCACAGGCCGTCGCGCACGCCGCTACGCTCGACAATCTGCTCTACCTCGTCGGTGATGTGGACCATCTCGCGGTGCTTTTTGGTTTCAAACACCAGGTACTCGGTGTGACTCTTCATGGCTGCCTCCCGGCTTAAGCGTATTTTGCCGCAGACAAGTCCGCTCAGCCTTTATCCTAAAGATAACCGTGACCGCTACCAATACACTCGCATCCGAAGAGTTCTGCCAGCGGGGGATGGACCTGCTTGCTGCCGGGGCTGCGGCCGAGGCGGCGGACGCATTTCACGCGGCGATTGCTGCCGATTCAGCGAATATCGAAGCCCACCACGGGCTGGTTCGGGCATTGCGGGACGCGGGGCGGCTGGAGCAATCCGTAGGAGCGGCGCTGGCGTTGACCGTGCTGACTCCCTCTGACCCGCTGGCTCACACGGCGCTCTCCATCAGCCTGCAAACCGCCGGCCACGTGCCCGAGGCTGAAGCTGCCGCAGCGCGGGCGCGGGTGCTGGAGTGGAAGATCCAGTTGCAGTCTCCGCCCCAAGAGTCTAGCCAGGATGAGTCTTTGGCGGCGCGGGATCTTCAATCGTGAAGGGCCGGCGAAGGCCGGAAGTTGCCAAGCGCCTGCGTTGGATCCACGACCAGCTTGCCGCAGCGTACGGACCACAGCACTGGTGGCCGGCCAAGACACCGTTTGAAGTCATCCTCGGCGCTTATCTGACTCAGAATACGGCGTGGAAGGCGGTGGAGCGGTCGCTGGCCAATTTGCGCGCGGCGGGGGCGCTTACAGTCGAGGGCCTTCGCGCGCTGCCACTCGAAGATCTGCGGCGGTGCATTCAGCCTTCGGGTTTTTACACGCGCAAGGCGGCGGCTCTGAAGGCGTTTGTGGCCATGCTCGACGAGGAGTTTGGCGGATCGCTCAAAGCTCTTGCCGCAACGCCGCCTGCTGGGCTTCGGGACCGACTGCTAGCCTTGCCCGGTGTGGGTCCGGAGACTGCCGACGCCATTCTGCTCTACGCGCTGGGCCATGTGGTCCCGGTGGCCGACGAGTATCTGCGCCGCATCGCCGAGCGGCACCGGCTGCAGGAAGTGGCGTCGGGTTCCAAGAGCTATGGCGCCCTGGTTGAACTGACGCGGGAGGCGTTCGCGGACGATCCCAGGGACACGCACGCGCGGCTGTTCAACGAGTTTCATGCACTGACCGTGGCCGTGGGGAAGGCGCATTGCCGGCGAACGGCGCAATGCGAGGGGTGCCCCCTGGCTGGCGACCTTCGCTACGCTAAGTGAGTGCCGCACTCGTCTGTTCTGGCCCTTCCGGCGTAATCTGGAGGAACCATGAGTCCATCCGTGCAACAACCAAAGATGAATCTTGTCCAGTCCCCCGACTATCGCGAGTCCTACGCCAACAGCGTACAGGTGCGCGTCAGCGTATGGGATTTCCAGCTTGTCTTCGGCCTGGCCGCAAGCGAAATCCCGGAAGAAGTGACCATCCGCAACCACCAGGCGATCTTCCTGAGCCCGCAGCAGGCCAAAGCTCTTTGGAACGTGCTGGGCCAGAATCTTGCCCAGTGCGAACAGGCCTTCGGCACGCTGAACCTGGAGCCGCAGAGCCACAACTTCCCCCAGGGGCCGGTGAATTAAGACCAGGGATCAGGTTTCAGGGGTCAGGGGTCAGTGAACAGACGGGAGAGCGAGCGCTTGCGGTTAAAGAGATTCATGAAGCCACAGCTGGACGCGCCGCTGCCCCTCTGGATGATCTTCCCAGTTATCTTTGCGGCGCTTTACGCCAGCCACTTCACGCTGTTGGGTCTCCCCTATTACTGGGATGAGGCGGGCTATTACATTCCTGCGGCGTGGGACTTCTTTCGCACCGGCTCGCTGATTCCCGTCACCACGCTGACCAATGCGCATCCGCCGCTGCCGAGCATCTATCTGGCGCTGTGGTGGAAGGCTTCAGGGTTTCTTCCCGAAGTCACGCGCGAGGCGGTTTTGCTGGTTGCGGCGCTGGGGCTGCTGGCGGTGTGGCGGCTGGCCATGCGGCTGGTTGGCGTGGCCTCGGTCGCTTTCTGGACGGTGCTTCTTACCGGCCTCTATCCCATCTGGTTTGCGCAGAGCTCGCTTGCCCATGCGGACATTTTTGCCGCTGCCTGCACGCTGTGGGGACTGGTGTTCGCGCTGCCCGCGCGCGATCGCAAGCCCTGGGCTGCCGCGCTTTGGTTCTTAGCTGCCGCGCTCTCGAAAGAGACGGCCATCGCCATCCCGCTCACTCTGGCCGCAGTCTGTCTGGCAGAGGCTTTTTGCACGCAACAGGCTCGCGCCCATCGGCCGATCCGCCGGCAGTTGTTGCTGGAAACTGCGTGGCTCTCAAGCTGCATTCTGCCGTTAGCTGCGTGGTATTCGTGGCACTATGCGAAGACCGGGTTTCTGTTCGGCAATCCTGAGTTCCTGCGCTACAACGCGCAAGCCAACCTCTCGCCGGTGCGCTTTCTGGCGGCCTTTGGCCATCGCATTCTCCACCTCACCATGCACATGAACATGTTTGTGCCGGTGCTGATGACGATTGCCGCGCTGCTGCTGGAGCCGCGGCCCGATGCCGGGGGCGGCGAACGCGCGAGCATCGACCGGCTCGCAATGCGCAGGATCTTTCTGCTGCTGCTGGTCAATGCAGTGCTGTTCAGCGTGCTGGGCGGTGCGCTGCTCACGCGCTATCTGCTGCCAATGTATCCACTGGTGCTGCTGGTGGCGGTGACTGCTTTTTATCGCCGCATCCCTTACTGGCAGGGCGTTGCCGTGTTCTCCGCGGCGGCGTTTCTGGTTGGGTTGTTCGTGAATCCGCCTTACGGTTTTGCGCCGGAAGACAACCTGGCTTACGCGCATGTGGTTCGGCTTCACCTTTCCGGCATTGCGCAGCTTGAACATCGTTATCCCGGCGCAACGGTGCTTTCCGCCTGGCCCGTGACAGACGAGTTGACCCGGCCCGAGCTTGGCTACGTGAAACAGCCCTGGGACGTAGCGCGGATCGAGGATTTTACTCCCGCGCAGATTGGGATCGCGGCCGGGGAGCCTGAAAAATATTCCGCGGCCCTGGTTTTCTCCACTAAATACGATCCGCCCGCATCGCTGTTCACGCTGGGTGCGAAGAGCGAGGCTCTGGATGAGCAGTTCTTTGGGCTGCATCACGACATGCCTCCGGAATTGATAGCCAACGAACTCCAGGGCGCCATGGTGTGGAAGCGCGACGACGACGGCATGTGGATCGCGCTGATCCGCTTCAACCGGCAGGTGGAGGCGCGGCTTGAGCCCATCCCTCTCGTTCGCCATTGAAGCGGGCGATCAAAATGCAGCTCGATTGAGAGGCGGCCGCGTCCGGGCTGCAACGCCTATAATCAGGCTGTCGTGCCTACTTTTTTTTCAATCCGTTTGAGCGAAGCGCGGCGTTTTGCGGCCGGCATGAGGCTCTCGATCTTAATCGCTTTCGCGACGATCGCTTTATCCACGGCAGTTTGCGCACGCGGCCAGGCGGCCGGCGCGGCTGCGGCGAGCGCTTCGGCTGCCAACGGGGGACGCATTCTGCTGGTGCTCCCGTTCGATAATCGAACCGGCCAGCCCAGCCTGGAGTGGATTCGCGAGGCTGCGGCGGAACTGCTGAGCAGCCGGTTTCGTTCGGTTGGTTTTGACCCCATGAGCCGCGCCGATCGCAGGTATGCACTGGACCACCTGGGACTGCCGCAAGGGTTCCATCCTTCGCGGGCCAGTTCGCTCAAGCTGGCCGAGACGCTGGATGCGGATTCGATCGTGGTGGGCAGCTACACGACGGACGGAACCGGAATTGTGGCCGAGGCCCAGCTTGTGGACGTGCCCCACTTGCGCATGAGCGAGGCGGTGACGGCGCGCGGCGAGATGCGCAACATGATCGACGTCTTCGACTCGCTGGCCTGGAAGCTGACCCGGCAACTGGATCCCAGCATGACGGTGGCCGAGGAGACGTTTATCGCCGCGGGAAAGGGGATGCGGCTGGACGCTTTCGAGCAGTACATTCGCGGCATTACGGAACCCGACCAGGCGGAGCGCCTGCGGCATCTTGAACAGGCAGTAAAGCTGAGCCCGGAGCTTGGCCGTGCCTGGATGGCGCTGGGCCGCGAAGACTTTGACGGCCAGCAGTACGAGCAGGCCGCCGAGGCCTTTGCGAAGGTGGACAAGAAAGATGCAGATGGCCTGGAGGCCGGTTACTACCGTGGCCTGTCGCTGCTTTTCTCCGGCAATTATGCGAATGCCGAAAAGGCGTTTGCGGACGTGGCCCGCATTTTGCCGCTGGCCGAGGTTGTAAACAATGAAGGGGTTGCGGTGAGCCGCCAGGGCCGCGACGGCACCGAGCTTTTTATTCAGGCGGCGGCCGACGATCCCAGCTCCGCCGACTACCACTTCAACCTGGCGGTGAGCCTGAATCGGCATGGGCAGGTCCCGGGAGCTCTGAACGAGTTGGCACAGTGCCTCAAGCTGCGCCCCAGCGATGCCGAGGCGCTGCAAATGCAGGCGGCGTGGAAGCAGCCGGGGGCGAAATCGGCCGCGCCGGCCTCCGCTGCGCCCGGCGCCGCTGCCGACCCGGCTCCCGATCCGCTGGAGCGCATCGTGCGCACCTTCGACGCCGCCGCGTTTCGGCAGGCAGCCCAGATGCTGGACCAGGTGGACGCCGCGCACCTGGCCGCGCTCGCGCCACTCGACCAGGCGCGGAAGCTCGCCGCCCAGGCCAAGGGCTTTCTCGACCGGGGGTTGCTGCTGGAAGCGGAGAGGCTCTATCAATTGGCTGTGGCTGCCGACAGCAACTGCGCCGAGGCCCACGCCGGGCTGGCCCAGGTCCGCGAGCGCAGCGGCGACGCCGATGGCGCGCGCATGGAGGCCCATCAAGCTTTGGAACTAAGGCCGACCGCCGATGCGTACCTGGTGTTGGGCAGGCTCGATCTTGCGTCCAACCATTTGAGCGAGGCCGGCAGCGATGCCGCGGCGGCGCTAAAGCTGGAACCGGCCAGCCAGGCGGCCCAGGAACTGAATAGGCAGGTTGAGGCCAAGGCCCGCCATTGAAACCGGGGCTCTCGGCAAAGTTCTGAAGGAGCAAGCCATGCTTCACCCGATAGAGCGGTTTACAGCAGTCATTGGTTTGGTTGCCGGTTTCGTCGCGGCATCGGGCGCGGGATTTTCAGCCTTTGCGCAGCCCCAGAAACCGCTAGTGGACGAATTTGTCCTTCGAGACACCATCCAACCGGTGACCTCGGCGGAGCTTATCCGGGCCATTTCCCGAGCCAACAGCGACGGCGCACAGGCGCTGCTGGTGGAGATGGACACGCCCGGCGGACTTCTCGATTCCACACGGACCATGGCCGGAGCAATTCTGGATTCACGGGTTCCGGTCATCGTGTATGTGGCTCCGGCCGGAGCGCGGGCCGGCTCGGCTGGCTTCTTTTTGCTGGAAGCGTCGGACGTGGCCGCCATGGCGCCCGGCACCAATGCGGGAGCGGCGCACCCGGTGCTCGAGTTTGGCGGTCAACCTGACGCCACCATGAGCCAGAAGATCGAAAACGATGCGGAAGCGTTTCTGCGCTCCTATGTCACGCGGCGCAACCGCAACGCCGACGCCGCACAGGAGGCTGTGCACTCCTCCCACTCCTACACTGCCGAGGAGGCGCTTAACCAGCACCTCATCGACCTGATTGCGAACAACGACACCGAACTGCTGGCCGCGCTCGATGGACGCGAAATTACGCGCCTGAACGGGAACAAAGTGACTCTCCATTTGGCCGGGGCGCGGATTGCGCTGTTGCGGCCTTCCATGCGCGACGAACTGCTGGGCTGGCTTGTCGATCCCAACATCGCGCTGCTGCTGCTGGTGGGCGGCGCGCTGCTCATCTACCTCGAATTCAACGCGCCCGGAACCATCGTTCCCGGAGCTCTGGGCACCTTGATGGTGCTGCTGGCGATTTTTGCGCTTAACCTGCTGCCCATCCGCTTTACTGCCGTCCTGCTGCTGGTGGCGGCGCTGATTCTGCTGCTGCTTGAGGCCAAGTTTGGTGGGCACGGGGTATTGGCCGCTGCCGGCATCGTGTGCCTCGCCTTTGGAACGCTCACATTGGTTGCCGCTCCGGTGCCGGAGATGGGCGTAACGCCCTGGGTGGCCTTTGCGGTCAGCGCCGGGTTTGGTGGGATCACCGTCTTTCTAGTGCGCCTTGTCTTGCGCGCCCGCCGCCGCAAGGTCCTGACCGGCGCCGATGCCATGGTGGGCTGCAAGGCCATCGCCATGGAGCCTCTTGCGCCCGAGGGACACGTGCTGGTGGAGGGAGAAATCTGGCGCGCGGTATCCGGCGGCCCGGTGCCCAAAGGGGCGAATCTCCGCGTGGTCAGTCACCAGGAGATGCTGCTCCACGTGACGCCGGATTCGGCCTCCCTCTCGCCGGAATCCAGCTCGTAAACATCGCTCAGCTCAGGGAACGGAGTACAATCCGTCCAGAGTGAGGGAAGCAAAATGTCAATCGCCGATCTGCCTGTCCCAACGCTGATTCTGGTCGCTATCGTTGTCCTTTATCTACTCAACTCCATCAAGATTCTTCGCGAGTACGAGCGTGGCGTCATCTTCCGCCTGGGCCGCGTTCTGGCAACCCCCAAGGGTCCCGGCATCATCCTTGTCTTTCGGCCCATTGACCAGATGGTTCGCATCTCCCTTCGCCAGGAGGTGCTGGAGGTTCCGCCGCAGGATGTGATCACCCGCGACAACGTCACCATCAAAGTGAACGCCGTGGTCACGCTCTACGTGGTCAATCCCAACGATGCCGCCATCAAGGTGGTGAACTACGTCTACCAGACCTCGCAGTTTGCGCAGACTACCCTGCGTTCGGTGCTGGGCGAGGTGGAGCTGGACACGCTGCTCAGCCATCGCGACCAACTCAATCTCAAGATTCAAGCCATCATCGACCAGCGGACTGAGCCCTTCGGCGTCAAGGTCGTCTCCGTGGAAGTGAAGCAGGTGGATTTGCCCGAGCAGATGCTGCGCGCCATGGCCAAGCAAGCCGAGGCAGAGCGCGAAAAGCGTTCCAAGATCATCCACGCCGAGGGCGAGTTCAACGCCGCACAGAAGCTGGTGGATGCCGCCGCGCTGATGGCAACACAGCCCATGACTTTGCAGTTGCGCTACCTGCAAACGCTCTCCGACATCGGCGTGGAAAAGAACACTACCATTGTCTTCCCGCTGCCGCTGGAAATGATGACGCTGCTGAACAAGCTGGGAGCCTCGGCCAAGACAGATGCCGAAAAGCCTTAACCGCCCGTGGTGAAAGTCGAGACGGTCTAAAACCATCCCTCGGGGGCTAAAGCCCATTGTTTCTTATCAACGGCTTACGGCACTTCTAAAGCCGTGCCCTTTCAAAGCCCGACATTCGCCTCGGGCGGTTAAGAATTAGGACGGTGCATGCGGGGAGTATTTGACGACAAGGAATTTGAGGAGCACAAGACCCGCCCCGATACTGAGCTCACGCTGGGCACGGGGGCGCTGCTGCTCATCTTTTTCGGACTTGTGCTGGTTTGCGGTCTCTGCTTCGGCCTGGGATACACGGTAGGGCGTCGCGGCGGGCAGTCGGCTCTGGTTGCCGGCCAACAGCCTGCCGCAGGTGCGCAAACGCCGGTGCAGGGCAAAGGGCCGCAATCGAAGCCGCCAGCCACTGCGCAGGGAGCGGCCCCCGCCGCAGCGCAGAGCGGCACGCAGCCGGAAGCTACCGGGCTGCCGCAATCGGCGACCGCGGCAGTGGGGCCGATTGCCGGGCAACAGGCTGCAAATCCAGCGGCAGCGCAGTCGACGCCTTCTGCTCAGCCCCAGGTTCGTCCCGCGCTTCCATCCGCGGCCCAAACCGCATCGGCCTCAAGCGCGCAACCGGCTGCTCCTCGGGCCGTTCTCCTCATGGTTCAAATTGCCGCGGTGTCCCACGAGGAGGACGCGGACGTATTGGTCGGCGCTTTGCGCAAGCATGGCTATGCGGTCGAGGCACGGCGCGATCCTGCCGACAATCTCATCCACGTCCGCATTGGTCCCTTTAACGATCGCGACGAAGCCAACCGCTGGCGTCTCAAGCTGCTCAACGACGGCTACAACGCCATGATCCAGCCATAGAATTGGTTGCATAAGTACCATTCAGTCCGGGGTGAAACGTCCCTCAGGGGCTAAAGCCCGAGGTTTCATTGGCGTTTTGCGGCACGGCTGAAGCCGTGCCCTTTCAAAGCACGATTTATGCAACCAGTTCTAGAACCATCACGGTTCATTCGCCTCTCATCCACTCTGGCAGGCCGGAGGCAATCGCTGCGCGCACGGCCGCCATTAACTGCTCGCGTGTTTCAAAATTGCGTGGGTAGATGGGCGCGTGAAAGACGAAATGCGCCGTTCCCGGCTTGATGCCGAAACTGCCTTTCGCCATCAGCGCCTCTGTTCCGTATACCGATACAGGAATGCATGGCGCGCCGGTCTGCATGGCCAGATAGAATGTGCCTTTCTTGAACGGCAGCAGACGGCCGTCCTTCGAGCGCGTGCCCTCAACAAACGTCGTAATGTGGATTCCCTTTTCCAGGATGCGCCTCGCCGCCGCGACGCTTTCCTGCGCGCCGGACGCGCTTCCAATGCGGTCCACGGGAATAAACTCGCCCAGCTTCATGCAGTAGCCGAAGACGGGAATCTTGAAGATCGATCGCTTGGCGAAGCCGGCCGAGCGCCCGGGAATGCGTGGAATCAGTCCCGGCGGATCGAGATTCGACACGTGGTTGGCCATGAAGATGCACGCCTGGCCGGCTGGAACATTTTGACGTCCCTCAACGCGCACGCGAATGCCGGCCGCACGAAATCCGGTGCGGACGATAAAGCATGTGACCGAGTACAGTGGGCCCACGTTGCCCGTAATCACGGCAAGCGGAATGAAGATCACCGCCGAAGGAATGCTCAAGACGAGAATGACGATAAAAACGAAAAGCGATGCGATCATGATGGTTCCGTATAACGGGTGAAATCCCCATGGACACTGCAAAGCATCCGCGGAGGGTTATCTCTATGTTCGCATCCACTCCGGCAATCCGGAGGCGACGGCTTCGCGAACTGCCTTCATCAGTTCCTCGCGCGTAGCAAAGCCGGCCGGGTCGATGGGCGGATGAAAGACTACGTTCGCGATTCCAGGGTGCATGCGCAGGCTGCCTTTGCGCAATATCTTTTCGGTGCCATGGATGGAGACCGGAATGCACGGCGCACCGGCGCCCATGGCCAGGAAGAACGGGCCTTTCTTGAATGGCAGCATGCGGCCGTCGGGCGAGCGCGTGCCTTCAACAAAGGTGGTAATGTGTACTCCTTTGGCCAGCACATGTTCAGCCGCGGCTACGCTCTCCTTTGCGGCTGCCGCATTGCCGCTGCGGTCTACGGCGATGAACTCGCCCATGCGAAAACCCGTGCCCAGCACGGGCAGTTCCATCAGCGAGCGTTTCATGAAAGCCGAGGTGCGCCCAGGAATGAGCGAGATGAGCGCGGGCGGGTCGAGGTTCGACACGTGGTTCGACATGAAGATGCAGGCGCGATCCCTGGGCACGTTTTCGAGACCCGTGGTATTGAAGCGCACCCCGGCCAATCGGCAACTGCTGGAGAGCATGAAGCGCGTGCCCTTGTAGAGCGGCAGCACATTGCCGGACAGCCAGCACCAGGGGATAAACAGAAGCGCCGTGGGAATGCCGGTGACGATCATGGTGATTATGAAGATGAGAGAAGAGAGCATAACGGTCTTTCTGTGCGATCAGGGATGAAGTTCACTGAGCCGCGCTGGCAGTTTCTCATAAATGCCGTCGAAGCCGCCATTGGAGAGGATCGCCACCACGTCGCCTGCTTCGAGCTGTGGAGCGATTCCGTTGACGATTGCATTCGCATCGGGAAGCAGCTCGGCTTTTGCGCCGTCTGCATTAAGTTTGCGGACCACATCCTCCGGGTGAAGGCGCTCGGCATCGGGGATGCGTTGCTGCTGATAGACGCCGGCGAGCACCACGCGATCGGCCAGGCGCAGGCTTGCCACGAGATCGGCTTCGAGGACCTTGCGGCGCAGCGTGTTCGAGCGCGGCTCCAGCACTGCCCACAGCCGCGATTTTGGATAGACGGACCGCAGCGCGCGCAGCGTTTCGCGGATGGCGGTGGGATGATGCGCGAAATCTTCAATGACCGTGATGCCGGCGATCTCCGCGCGCACTTCCAGGCGCCGCTTTACGCTCTTGAAGGACTTGAGTGCGGCCAGGATAGCTTCCTTCTTCACGCCCTGCCCGAAGGCCAGCGCGGCGGCGGCGGTTGCGTTGAGCGCGTTGTGTCCGCCGGCCATGCGCATTTCGAACTCGTCCCACAGCACGCCGCCACGCCAAACTTCCCAGCGCGTGAACCCGCTTTCGTGGCGCAGATTATTGAGACGCCAGTCAGCGCCTTGGGAAAAGCCATAGCGCTCCACGCGGCAAAGCGCATGAGACACGCACTCGGTCACGTTCTCGCTGCCATCGAACGCCATAATCAGGCCGCGGCGCGGGACCAAGTTTACGAGTCGCTTGAAGGCTGTCTTCACGGCGTCGAGGTCGGCGTAGATGTCGGCGTGGTCAAACTCAACGTGGGTCAGAATCAGCGCATCGGGAAAGTAATGGAGAAATTTCGGCCCCTTGTCGAAGAAGGCGGTATCGTATTCGTCGCCCTCCACGATGAAGGTGGGCGTGGGCCGCAACTGAAAGCTCGATCCAAAGTTCTCCGCCACGCCGCCGATCAGAAACGAAGGCTCCAATGCCGGCGTCTCTCTCGCGGCCACCTGGTATATCCATGCCAACATGCTGGTGGTGGTGGTTTTGCCGTGCGTGCCGGCAACAACCAGCGACTCGCGGCCGACGAGAAACTCTTCGCGCAGCAGCGCGGCCATCGAGGTGAAGGGGATTCGCTCGTCGAGTACCCGCTCCACTTCAGGATTGCCGCGGGAGAGTGCATTGCCGATGACGACCAGATCCGGCTTCGAATCGAGATTGGCTTCAGCGTAAGGTTCCAGCACCGGAATTCCAAGCCCGCGCAGCAGATCGCTCATGGGCGGATAGGCTGCCTTGTCGGAACCGGTAATGCGGTGCCCCTCCAACTGCAATAGCCCGGCCAGCGACGCCATGGCCGTGCCGCAAATTCCGCTCAGATGAATGTGCCGGGGCGAACTCGTCACCGATTCACCGCCGCTTGAAGCAGATGCAATTGCGGCTCCGAGGCGGCGGCCAGCTCGGCCTGAACGCCAAAGGTCAGCGTCACATTCTGACGGGAGACGTGGCCGCTGCGCAGCCCGATGGCAATGGGTCCCTCAAAACCGTTGAGCGCGCTGAGGATTGCCTGCTCCAACAGCTCGGGCGCAGCGCCCGGCGAAACGCAATCGAGCATCTCGCCAAATACGATGCCGCGCACGCCGTCCAGCTTGCCCGCATGGCGCAATTGCCAGAGCATGCGATCTACCTGGTAGGGCTTGGCGCCGTTGTCTTCAAGAAAGAGCAGCTTGTCCTCGGTTTGCGGTTCCCATTCCGTGCCCAGCAGCGAGACCAGAATGCTGAGGCAGCCGCCGTAGAGAACGCCTTCCGCTATGCCCGGCTTCAACACGCGCAGCCCTTCAGCCGCGCCTAAACTGTAAGGCTCGCCCGCAAGCGCCGCCTGAAAACTGGGCAGGTGCACGCCGTCTTCAAGATAGAAATCGGCAGCCGCCATGGGACTGTGAAACGCGGGCAAGCCAAGCTCGTCCAGAAGCCGCAGTTGCACGCCGGTCAGGTCGCTGTAAGCAAAGAATGGCTTGGGATGTTTGCGGATCAGGTTCAGATCCAAGTCGCCGAGCAGGTAATTGGAACCATAGCCTCCGCGCAGGCACATCACTGCGCTTGTGGTTTCATCCGCGAAGGCCGCGTGCAGATCGGCCAGGCGCTCGGCATCCGTTCCGGCAAAATAGAGCGGTCCGCGTTCGAGAGCGCAGGCGCCAAGTCGAGCGTCAAAGCCAAGTGCGTTCAAGGAGCGGAGCCCGCGCTCGACGCGATCCGGCAGCGCAAACGAAGCGGGTGCAATCACGGAAATGCCCGCGCCAGGGAAAACTGCCGGCGGCCTCAACCGATTTGCCGACTGTTCAGGCATGTTTACCAGGCCTCGCCTCGCGCAATCAGGGAGGCCGAGCCGGTCAGCCACAACTCGGTTCCAGGTCCGTCCCAGGCTACTGTTTGCGCGCCGCCAGGGGCCACAACCGTGAGTGGAGAAGTACAGCCGCTGGACGCCAGCGCCGCCGTGGCCGAAGCCGAACTGCCCGTGCCCGAGGACGTTGTCGGCCCCACACCGCGCTCGAAGATGCGAATCTCGATCTCGTGCTTATTCACAACGCGCACGAACTCCACGTTGGTCTGCTGCGGAAAATCCTTGTGCGTGCAAATCTCCGTGCCGATCTCGTGCCATGACGTGTCCTGGGGGTCAAACTCGTCGATATCCACGACGATCACGAAATGCGGATTGCCGGTTGAGACCTCGAAGCCCGGAATGCCCATGCCGCTTACCAGCTTCACGGTCCGCGGCGCGAACGTGGGCACCCCCATGCCGGTCGTTACCTCCACGGTGAATGTGCCGCCGGAGTGCACGCCATTGAGGTGGCAAATACGCACACCCGCGTCAGTAATGATTTCCAGGTCGTCTCCGGATTGCAGATTGTGTTCGTTGACCATCCACGCCGCCACGCAGCGTGTGCCGTTGCCGCTGATCTCGGCCACCGAGCCGTCGGCATTGTGGAGGCGAATGCGGCCCGACTTGTGCCCTGTCCACACAAAAAACTCAATGCCGTCGGCGCCCACGCCGGTGTTGCGCGCGCAGAGACGCCTCGCAAGGTCAGCCCAATTGTGGCCGTAAGCCGCCTCCTCGGTCACGATAAGAAAGTCGTTGCCGCAGGCGTGAGCTTTAGTAAAGGGAATCAATCGTCCTCCCCAATTCGAAGGGCCTTGCCCGATGCTATCACTGTCGCGGTCCGAATGCTGTGATTGGACGAGCCGACAGTGCCGGAGACGTAGAGTGTACCCGAGGGCTGGCCCTTGGCGGTGAATCGGTTAACGGCAGTCAATCCCTCGGGATGCTGCTTCACGGCGCGGTCCACAGCGTCACCGTCGAAGGCAAGCACGATCGCGGCGTGCTGCGCCGGCGCCTCTAATGCCGCGCCCCATATCCCCTGGTCAGCCTCGTTGATCGTTTGCCGCAAAGGAATCCCGGTAAGCGCCACGATCTCAGGATCGACGGAGGTCTCCATCAGGATCGTGGCGCCCGGCTGCACAGCCAGTTGCGCGCGCAAAGCCGGAGGAATCTCAACCTGATAGGGCCGGTGCGCAGCAATATTTTTTGTGCCTTCCACATATGCCAGCGGCCTCTCGCGCAACAGCTGCCAGGCATTCAGAGCGACCAGCGCAAACAGCAGGCCAGCCGCATATTTCGCCCAGAGGGGCTTGAACTCGCGCACCGCGGCGATGACGAAGCTGGCGACAAAGCCGAAGCCCAGTGCAAGGGCCGGCAGCAATTCCATACCGTAACGGGTGTTGTACCAGGAGTGCGGCCACCATGGCGGTAGAAAAATCGGTACCGATCCATAGGACACAGAATAGGCATAGAAGGGAACCGGCAACCACAACAGCAGGGTCCAGGTGAATGCGCGGCGGCGCGCAACGATCCATGCCCATGCAGTTCCAAGGACGGCGAGCGACAGGAGCGTGTTGCCCCAGGCCGCGGCGGCGGCGTCCAACTCCGAGGCCTTCAAAAAGAACAGCAGCGAGACCCACGGGTTGTGCCAGCCGGGATGCGGCGGACCGGCGCCATGCGAGGCCGTGCGCAGCTCGATGGCCTTTGCCGAGTACGGCCCGCGCGCAAATTCCAGCCAGTCGCCAAAGGCGGCGGAGTTGTACACGAACCAGGCAATGGGGGCAGCGACAACCAACGCGCTTGCCAGCCAAAAGGCGCGCGAGCGGAGACGGCCGCGGCGGAGCAGCGCAAGGCCTATCAAAGACCACGCGAGCAGAGCCATCACCCAGCCGTCGTAGCGCGTGAAGATGGCTGCAACAAGACCGGCGGCGATCCATCCGAGCAGCCGCCCGGATCTGCGCACATCTTCATCGAGCAGCGTCCGCCACTCCACAAGCCAGACGACAATCCAGATCATCTCGCAGACAAAAAGAGGCTCTGTCATGGCTGTTGTCTGCAGATAGAGCAGGTTGGGATTGATGGCGAAGAAGGTGAGCGTGAGGGCCGCGGCTGGGGGCTCAAGCCAGCGGCGGGCCAATCGGTAGATGCCTGCACACGCGGCAAGATAAGCGAGCGCGGAGGGAATAATGCCCGCAATCCCGTTTGCCCACCAGCTATAAACCTGGACAAAAGGAAGAAGCAAAATGTGTGGCAGCGGCAGCCATACCGAGCCTAGCTGCGAGAGTCGCGGCTGGTGGCAATCGAAGACCCGGCGCGCAATGTGCATGTGGGCAACGGCATCGCCCCAGTTCAGCAGCGCGCCGTGACGCCAACTCCACAGGATTGCAGCTAAGGATGCCGCAGCCGAACAGGCCAGCACGGCCACGATCTCAAATCGTGCAATGTCGGGGCGAGACGCAGCCGGGCGCGCGATTGCTTTTTCAGTCAAGGTGTGTCAACTCGCGGAACTGCGTGAAGCGGTCGTCGATCTCCTTCCGGGAGAGCTCGGCGATTCGCTCGGTGCCAAAGCGCTGCACGGCAAACGAGCCCATCACGCTGCCGTAAAACATCGCGCGCCGGTAAACGGCGGGCGTAGGTTCGGGCTGCGAGGCCAGGTAGCCGAAGAATCCCCCGGCAAAGCTGTCGCCTGCGCCGGTCGGGTCAACCACTTCTTCCAGAGGCAGGGCCGGCGCTTTGAAGGTGCGCTCCACGCTTTCGCCCTTTGGACCAGTCTTGTGGAATAACGTGGCCCCGTATTCGCCGTGCTTGATGACCAGCGAGCTGGGCCCCATCGCCATAACGGCGCGCGCGGCCTGCACCAGGTTGTTGTTGCCGGCCAGCATGCGCGCTTCAGTGTCGTTGATGAGCAGAATGTCCAGGCCTTTCAGCACCTCGAGCAGCGCCGGCTTGTGATCCTTGATCCAGTAGTTCATCGTGTCGCCGGCCACCAATTTCACATCCGGCATTGCTTCGCGCACGCGCCGTTGCAACACTGGATCGATGTTGGCCAGGAAAAGAAACTCCGAGTCGCGGTAAGACTCGGGAATCTTCGGCTCAAACAAAGCAAAAACGTTCAGATCGGTGGTGTGGGTCTTGGCCTCGTTCAGGTTGTCGAGATACGAGCCCTCCCAGAAGAAGCTCTTGCCGGGGGCGCGTTCGATGCCGCGTATGTCGATGTTGCGCTTTTGGAAAACAGCGTCCTGTTCGGGGCCAAAGTCTTCGCCGACGACGGCGATGACGCGCACATCGGTAAAGAAGCTGGCAGCCAGCGAAAAGTAGGTTGCCGCGCCGCCCAGGCAACGCTCCCGGCGTCCTGCCGGCGTTTCAATTGAATCGTACGCAACGCTGCCTACTACGGTAATGGCCATTCAATTTCCTCTTTTGTTCGAGTTTCCGTTATTCCGCTTCAAAATGGTTAAGCTGTTAGGCTGAGTTCCGCAGGGGCTAAAGCCCACGCGTATTTCCGGCTGTTTGCGGCACGACTAAAGTCGTGCCCTGACACTTACTCCGCCGTTATCAGAGTTTTCCCGCAGCCTGTGAAGTCGTGCCCTGATACTAAGCATTGGTATATTCCCTCTAACTCTGCTACCAGCCGAGATACTTGCCGAAGAGGAGCTTCAGTTTTTCCTTGGCCGCCTCGGGAATCGCATCCGGCTGGGTGAGCACCGCAAACTGCGCGGCCGTGGCACAGGCGCATGTCCGCTCGCGCGGCATCGCGGCAACAGCTGCTTTCACAACCTTCGCTGCGTTGTCGGCATTCTTGTGCAGCACGGCAACAATCTCTTCAACGGTCACCGCGTCGTGCCCTTCGCGCCAACAGTCGTAATCGGTCACCATGGCTACCGTCGCGTAACAAATCTCCGCCTCGCGCGCCAGCTTGGCCTCCTGCAAATTCGTCATGCCGATCACGTCGGCGCCCCAACTGCGGTAGAGATTCGACTCGGCCCTGGTGGAGAATTGCGGCCCTTCCATGCAGACGTAGGTGCCGCCGAGCTTGCCCACTACGCCGACGGCGTTGCAGGCATCGGACGCGGCCTTGGCCACCGTGGCGCACACCGGATCGGCAAAGGCGATGTGGCCTACAATGCCCTCGCCGAAAAATGTGGAGGTGCGAAGAAAGGTGCGGTCGATGAACTGGTCCGGCATCACGAAATCCGTTGGCTTATGTTCTTCCTTCAATGAGCCCACGGCCGAGACCGACAGAATTCGCTCAACGCCAAGTTTCTTGAACGCATAAATGTTGGCGCGGAAGTTGAGTTCGGAAGGCAGAATGCGATGCCCGCGGCCATGCCGGGCCAGGAATGCCACTTTGCGGCCCTCGAGATCGCCGAGCACGAAGGCGTCCGATGGTTCGCCGAATGGTGTTTCGATGCGCTCTTCGCGCACATTTGTGAATCCGGGCATGGAGTAAAGTCCGCTGCCACCGATGATGCCTATCTCAACTTCAGCCAAGGTTCGTTCCTCTTTTGTTCAGCTTCTAGCCTCTAGCTCGTGTCTGCCGATATTATCTTCGTGCGTATTCACCGAACGCTATTTGCCAGTGAAGCGCAAAGCCGGTTACAAATTCAATGACCGAAAAGCTAGCAGCTAGAAGCTAAGAGCTAGAAGCTGCCTCACCGCAGATCGATCAGCCGGATGGTCTCCATGAATACATCGCCGTCGATCGTCAGGCTCTTCGCGCTGATCTTGTCGAGAGTGTCCTGGGCGGTGTGGTGATAGCTGTTGTTGGGCCCGTAGTCGAGGTCGATGACGTCGATCGAAGGCACGCCACGCTCGACAAAAGGAAGGTGATCGTCATCTACCGCCATCTCCCGCTGGAAGAAGTAGCGCTCGTAGCCGAACTTCTTCGCCGCCTGGCCCACGAGCAGGACCAGCCAGCCGGTGGAGTTCGATTCGCGCTGAATATCCAGATCCTTGTCGCCGATCATATCGGCCAGCATGAATGCCTTGATCTGGCTCAGCGTTCCGTCGCGGCCCCAGCGCGCGGCCAGATGGCGGCTGCCATAGGTCGAGTCGGAGCGCGACCAGGAGTTGATCGCCTCTTCGCCGTCAAAGAAAACCAGCCAGACCGAGTAGCCTTCCAGCTTTCTTCCGCCCGCGGTTTCTGCGTGGAGCCGGTCGCCGATGGCCATCAGCAGCCCCGTTGTTGAAGCGCCGTCGTTGGCGCCCACAAAGCCGATGTTGCGAAGCGGGTAATTGGTCTCGTAGTGCGTGCCCAGCACGATGATGCCGTTCTTCTTGCCGGGATAGCGCACGATGAAGTTGCGCATGGGCACCGGGCCAATCGGCGTGTCGGCGGTGGAGGTGTCTTCTTCAAGTTGATCGTGCGCACTCTGGAAGTGGCTGCGCAGAAACGCTTCGGCCTTCACGTGGCCTGGGCCGGTGGGCCAGCGCGGGCCGATGGCCACAAACTCGCGCGCGTACTCCAGTGCTCTTGCGCCGTCGAAGTGCTGTTGGGCACTGAGGATTGCAGGAGAAAGAACCAGCGCCGCGAGAAGAATGGCTAAAGTTGAAATCCCAGGCCGCAAAGGCGAGATCTCCACCCCGCGGACGAAGACCTGTTCGTGGGGGCCCTGAACCTGGAGCACCCGCGATTCAATAGCGGGCTTCTTCCTGGATAAGGAGAAGATCATCACGAGCTCTCCTTGGCTTCTTTGGCCTTGCGCCGCGCGGGATGTACCCACCACGCTACGCCGATGCCCACGATGTAAAGACCCAGCATGGGAACCGCATAAATGCACATGGTGCCAGGATCGGGACTGGGGCAAATGATGGCAGCGACAAGAAAAACGGCCAGAATTGCGTAGCGGATGTTCTTCCACAGGAAACGCGGGCTCACGATACCGAACATGGCCAGGAAGAAGATGAGGATGGGCAACTCGAAGCTGATTCCCAGGCCGAGGATGATGGAAAGGAAGAAGCCGGTGTACTCCTCGATGGTGACCATGGGGTTGAACTTGCCACCGAATCCGAGGATGAGAATCTTGAGGGCGCCGGGAAGGACGAAGAAGTAGCCGAAGCTTGCCCCGGCAAGAAAGAGACCGACCGTTGCGGACATGAAGGGCACCACAAACCGCTTTTCCTTCTGGTATAGGCCCGGGGCGATAAAGAGCCAGACCTGATAGAGGATGAACGGTGATGCGAGGATGGCTCCGCCGATAAGTGCAACCTGCAAATAAAGGTTGAGCGGATCCATGGGGTGGGTGTAGTTGAGTTTAATGCCGAGTTTACTGAGCGGAGCCTGCACGAAGCTGTAAAGACGCTCGTGGAAGATGTATGCCACGAAAAAGCCGGCAGCGAGATAGAGCGCGGAGTGAACAATGCGCTTGCGCAGTTCCTCCAGATGCTCCATCAGGCTCATGCCGGGCAGGTCCGCGCGCTGTGTCACGGCCGCCCTCGCCTTGCCGATTGCTTCCGAAGCGTCAACCATTGTGGGCCGCCGGTTCCGTCGCTTTGTTCGTGTCTTCAACGGCCGTTTCTATCACTGCATTCTCTTTCTCGGCGTGAATATCTTCCTCAACTTCAGTTGCATTCGCCTCCTGCGCGGGCTCGGCTTCGTAGGTTTCGTTCGCAGGCCAGGCTGCCGGGACCGGCTCGCCGGTTGCCGGCGGCTGAATGCTGGGATAAAGTCCCTCTGCCTTTTCCGGCGTCTCGGTTATCTCGCCGTAAGTGCCGGCATAGGGATAGGGGCTATCGGCCGCGGGAGTCCCGGTTGCAGGTGTCACGGTGGCTTCAAGCTGCGCGGGCAGGTTGGCCGCCAATTGGCGCTGGCGCTCGTCTTCGTCCTTTTTTTGGCGGTCGGCCGCCTCAGCGTTGCGCAACTCCTCCTCCATCTGGAATTTGAAGTCGTTTGAGGCTTTGCGGAACTCGTACATCAGCTTGCCGATCTGGCGCCCGATTTGCGGTAGCCGCCGCGGCCCAAAGACCACCAGCGCCATCACCATCAGGATCAGCGAATCCGCCATGCCCAGATTGGCAACTTCGATTGTTGGAGGAACTCCCATAAAGGACAATGATACCTGCCAGCGCACGGCACTCACAAACAGCCAGGGCAATCGCATGAAGAGGGAATTGTGAAAAGGGTTGTTTTGAAACAGCTTCTAGGAGCTAGAAGCTGTTTCGCGGTATCCTGTCATCAAGGCGTTATCCATGAAGACCTTTACTATCGACGAGGCTCAATCGCTGCTTCCGGTGCTTGAATCGCTGCTCAAGCGCGCCATTGAGGGCAAGCAGGCGGCCGAGCAGGTGGAATCGAGCTTGTCCGAGCTGGCGCGCCGCATTTATATCTCCGGCGGCATGAGGGTGGACGCGGGCAGCGTGTTGAAGCAGCGCGCGGAGATGGAAGCTAACCTGAAGCTGGCGCGCGAAAGCGTCGCGGAGATGGACGCTATTGGAGTTCAGGTCAAAGATCTCGATACGGGACTTCTGGATTTTCCCTGCCGCCTTGACGACCAAGTGGTGCTGCTCTGCTGGCGCATGGGCGAGCCCTCCATCGAGCACTGGCACGCGGTCGACTCCGGCTTCAAGGACCGCCAGCCGGTGGACGAGCGCTTCCGCCGCCGGTCGACATCGGGCGGTTTCGGCGGCTCAGGGAGTTCCGGCAGCCGTCCGAACTGATTCCCAGGGCTGCGGAAATCGGAAACATTCTCTGCGGCGCTCTGGCCACGCCCACGGGATGCCGCATCGTCTTCAAATCTGCCGGCATGGCCATCAAGGAACTGACCTCAGCACAAGTGGCGTGGAACACGCGCAAATCGAATGCGAAATGACGCCCGTCTTCAGCAATCCTGGCGCCGCTTCTGGTACGGTCTGGCCTTTCCCAGAGAGGTACGGGCAGGTTTTTCCGGTTGTTAAAATGAGCGAATCCAAGCCCAGGCGCGTCCTTGCTTGGTAGGATGGACAGCCGTCCCTTGCTTCAGATCTGAATGCAAGTTGTGCCTGGCAAGGCTACACTGGGCGCGGAAGCGGTACCCTTTAAACGGCGCGTTCATAAAAGAGGAGCGGCAATGAAGATTGGGATGTGGGCATGGATACTGCTGGGGGCTGCTCCCCTGCTGGCCGGATGCAAGGGTTTCTGGGATGCCCCAGGAAGCGGTACCAGCTTCACTCTCTCCAATAGCGGCAACATCAGCGTGACCGCAGGCGCCACCAGCGGCAATACTTCGACGATCACCGTAACGCCGGCGAGCTCGTTTACCGGGACGGTTGCGCTCACTTGCTCTGTAACGAGTTCGCCCTCCGGCGCAACCAGTCCTGCGACCTGCAGCCTTTCTCCGGCTTCGGTCACCATCAGCACCACCACGGCAGAAACCTCCGCGCTGACGGCGACCACTACGTCCACAACGACGGCCGGAGCCTACCAGATCACGGTTACGGGCACTTCGGGCAGTGCATCGCAGACGACCAGCCTATGTGCGGAAGTATCAACGTCCTCAGGTAGTTGCACCGCATCGTCGGGTGGCAGCAGCGGCGTCTTCTACGTGATGAACCAGGGGACCAGGCAGATCGTGGCCTATTCCATCAACTCCGGCGCAATCACCCAGGTAGGGAGTCCATACACACTTTCCGCAGCGCCCTATTCCATTGCCATTGCTCCCAGCGGCAGCTTTCTCTATGTGGGCACCGCCTCCGGCATTTTCCTCTTTGACATTGGCTCGAACGGCGCGCTGACGCTGGCCAATAACTCGAATGTCATTTCTCAAGACATCGCCACCACCATGCAGGTGGACTCGACCGGCTCGTGGCTGGTTGATGCCTCCGTGACCCTCTCCGGCGTGCAGTTGGATGCGATTCCCATCACTTCCTCCGGCACCGTCTCTGGGACAGCGGTGCCCGTGGATTTTCCGGGCTCCTCCGTCTACCAACTCGCCATCTCGCCTGACAACACCCATATTCTCGTAGCCGAGGGTTCCAGCGGAACGGAGGATGTGATCTTTGCCGCCGGCAACAGCAATCCCTTCGGAACCTACGTGAACATTGGGGTTAAGAATTCTAGTGGCGGGTCCGCAGTTTCGGTCGGTATCGATCCCAGCAATCGCCTTCTCTATATCGGAGAGGTTGCCGCTACTTCCGGCGCCAGCAACACCGGCGGATTGCGGGTCATCAATTACAACACTCTCGTCGAGGCCTCCGGTTCGCCGTTCGCAACCGGTGGACTTGCGCCCTACGCTATCGCGCCGACTCTTTACGGAGCAAGTAAGGGCAACTATGTCTATGTGGCCAACCGCACGGTTAGCGGTAGTTCGACGGGAAACATAGCAGGATTCGCCGTCACCACCTCGGGAACCACTCCTACGCTTACCCCACTCAGTTCCACCGTATCCGCCGGAATTTTGCCGCTGGGGATGACGCAGGACTCCACGGGAAATTACCTGCTGGTGGTGAATTCAGGCGGCAGCCCCGACCTGCAGGCATTCACCTTTGACTCAACCACCGCGGGCAAGCTCGACTCCGCCCTCACTAGCGCCACCGGAACCGATCCCGTGCAGGCCAGCGCCGTTGCGGCATTGCCGTAAGGGCAGTGGACAGTGGACAGTGGACAGTGGGCAGTGAACTCCCTTCTGGCAGAAGGGAACTGGGCTCAGTGGCCGGGCTTCCTGCAAAAAATCTTATTCTTGAGCGAACAGCGACGATTGGGCCGCACGCCCAGGGCAATCGCATTTGAAAGAGCTTACGTAGGGATTTGGAAGAAGAGCTGCCAGCGAGGCATGGGAAAACGTCGAAAAAGAGACCACATGCGGCTCGAAGTGTGGCAGGGGCTAAAGCCCGGCTTCTTTTTGGGTGCGATTTGCGGCACGACTGAAGTCATGCCCTGTTACAGAGCTTGCTTCGCTGGGATCTTTGCGGCAGCCTGAAACGTTTGGCAACCATGAAAGTTCAAATGCGATTGCCCTGGCCGTATGCCGCTTGCGAATTGACAACCATTCACTACCCACTGTCCACTTGTTCACTGTTAGGGTGCTATCCTCAAGGTGATCGCCACAGGCTGTGTTTACGCTAACTCCAATCCCCATCGGCCCATTTCTGCAGCGCCTCCGAGTTTCTGTATCTGCCATGCAGGCGGTTTCGCTTCTTGTTGCCGTTTGCCTGCTTGGGCTTGTTTCGGGATGCAGCCGATTTCGCCATCCGTACAATGAAACCGTCTACGTTGCGGCGCGGCAGATGTATCTACACGACCGCGTGGCCGCGGTCTCGGAGCGCGTGGCCGAGGTGGTGAACGGGCAGCCGCTCCAGGTTCTGGAGCACGGCCGACGCTTTCTCAAGGTAAAAACCGAAAAGAACGAGATCGGCTGGATTGAAGAGCGGGCCGTGATCGACAGCAAGACTTACGACGGGTTCGCGCAGTTGGCCGAAGCGCATAAGGACGATCCCGTGGCCGCAACGGCCATTCTGCGCGACGATCTCTATATGCACATTCTTCCCGGCCGCAAGACGGAAAACTTCTATCTGCTGCTGGGCAACGCCAAGGTTCAGCTTCTGGTCCGTGCCTCGGTGCCAAAGGTATCCAGTCAGGGCCCGGCGCCTCAGGCGCCTGCGCCGGCGGCGAAGCCCGACTCCTCCAAATCGCCGCAACCTGGAAAGACTGCGCCGCACGGGCCTGGTTCGCGGCCGGCAACGGGGCCAGCAGCAGTCCCGGCCCCTATCCCTGTCCCGCCTGAGGCCCCACCCATCATGGAAGACTGGTGGCTTGCGCGCGACTCTCAGGGCCGCACCGGCTGGCTGCTCGCCAACCGCCTGGACGTCGATGTTCCGGACGAGATTGCACAGTATGGCGAAGGGCAGCGATTCATCGGCGCCTGGGTGCTCACCAGGATTACCGACCCTGACGCCAGTACGCCTGACCACCAGGTTCCCGAGTATCTCACCGTTACCGCTCCGCTTAGCTCCGGTCTGCCCTTCGACTTCGACCAGGTGCGCGTCTTTACCTGGAGCCTACGCCATCACCGCTACGAGACCGCATTCATGCTGCATCCCATTCAAGGGTTCTTGCCGGTGAGGGTGGGGAGGCAGGCACCCGCACAGGCGGCAAGCAAGGCGTCGGATAAAGGCTCCAGCCGCGCAGCGCCTTCAGGCAGCGTGCCCACGTTCAGCTTCATGATTGCCGGCAGCCAGAATATCTCAACCGATCCAACCACCGGCATTACCCGTCCGGCAAATCCGCGTACGATTCGCTACGAGATGATCGACACGCGTGTGCAGCGCATCGGCCCCGACTTGGCGCCCATCCCCGTCGTGCACGCGCCGGGCGCGGACAAGAAGGCCAAAGGCCAAAAGGCCTCGAAGAAGAAGCGCAAATGAGCTCGCTCGATATTGGAATCCGTAATTCAGCGAGTTGCCGGTACTTTTCCCTGCTCAGATAACCAGGACCTGAGCACTTCATCCGCGCGGCGCTGCCATCCGTTTCCGGTTGCGCGCAGACCCTCGGCCACTTCGGGAGAAAGCCGGATAGAGATCGGAACTTTTCTGGGGGCCTTCTGCGGCCCGCGCCTGCGAAGCTTCAGCAGCACTTCCTGCTCGTTCTTTGGGAGAGCGGAGAATGGCCTAAAGAGGGCAACGTCTTCGGCGGTTATCTCTCGAACCTCTCCGTCACGATCAATCAATGGTTTGCGGTTTGCCATAGAGCTTAGCCTCCCTTTTATTGGTCTTGCGAAAGCTGATGACGCGGATTCCATCGTCTTTGGGGATGTAGCAGAGCAGATGCAGCCGCCTGCCCAGATATCCAACTGCCACGCGCCGCATTTCTCCTGTGCGGGAATAGTCCGCGATCAATGCCGTCTCGAAATCGAAATCCGCCGCCCGCTCGAACGAGAGTTTTCGTTCCCGAATGTTGCGTTCATTCTTGGCGGGATCGAACGTGATTCCCATAGCTTTATTGTATATACAAATTTCTCGGCGTCAAATTGTATCGCTGTCCGCAGACGGAGAACGCCGCCGCGGATCAGTGCCGAGGGCCGTCCAGCGCGGGCTTGGGTTCGCCGCGCGGCTTCTCCGGCGCTGAGACGGAAGGCAGAGCCGGCCTGACTTTCGACTCGTCTGCGGAAAGATCGATGACGACCCTTGTGGGTTGATTGGGGGTGGCTTGATTGGAGGTAGGTTGCTTGGAGCCCGGCGCAATTGCATGCGCGGCGGCAGGCGCGGGGTTCGAATTAGGACTCTTGAATGCAGCAGGTTTCAGGGAACCTGCGGGCGGCGTAGCAGCAGGCCGCGTGATTCCTGGCTTCGCAGGCACGGGCGCTGATGCCTTCAGCATCTGGCTGTCCGTCCCGTTTCCCGGGAACTGCTCGTCGGGCTTGCCGGCGATTGCCGCTTTCATGAACGTCATCCAGATGGGGAGAGCAGCCCGGGCGCCGGTTTCCTTTTCGCCAAGAGATTCGCGGCTGTCGAAGCCGACCCAGACGCCACAGGTCACCGAGGGCGAGAAGCCGAGAAACCATGCGTCGGTAAAGTCGCTGGTGGTGCCGGTCTTGCCGCCCAGGGGATGATTCATCTGCGCGACTGCAGCGCCGGTACCGTGCGCGGTCACCGCCTGCAAAAGCGTCATCATGGTGCGCGCAGTCTGCTGGTCGATGACCTGGTTGACCGTGGGGCGGTCTTCCCACAGCATGATTCCGTCGGCGTTCGAGACCTTGCGGATCAGGTGCGGCGAGACCCGGATACCGTCATTGGGAAACACGGAGTAGGAGGCCACCTGCTCTTGAAGCGTGATCTCAACCGCGCCGAGAGCGACGGGCAGATAAGGAGGAATGTTGGAGGTAACACCAAAGCGGTGGGCCATGTCGATGACCTTGTGGATGCCCACGCGCGCGGCCAGCTTGATGGCGGGGATGTTGCGCGACTCTGCAAAGGCGTTTGCGATGGTCATTCGGCCCTTGTAGTCGTTCTCGTAGTTGTGCGGGACATAGCTGCCAAAGCTGACCGGCCCATCGACAATGGTGTCGTCCGGCTTGACGCCGTCTTCGATGGCGGTGGTGTAGACGTAGGGCTTGAAGCTGGAGCCGGTCTGCCGCTCCGCCTGCGTGGCGCGGTTGAATTCGGAAAGCGCGAAGTCCCGCCCGCCGACCATAGCCAGCACGTCGCCGCTGGTGTTGTCGATGGCCATAAGAGAGCCCTGGGCGCCGGAATCCTGTTCAAGGGTGGCGCGGCGGGCAGTGCCTTCCACTGCGGGCGCGAGTTGAACGTAAATAATGTCGCCCGGCTTCACGAGGGCATCGCCGTAGCGCTGACCGGTCCACTGCCAGTCGGGCGGGAGCAGGATGACCTCAGAGCCTTGCTGGCCTGGAGCGCCGACGCGGGCGTGAATCTCGAAGGGCAGGACGCGGGTGACGAGAGCGTGCACGTATTCGCCGGGCCCGGGGACCACGGCCCAGTCGGGATGCCGGTAGTCCTTGAGGATGGAGTTGGCGTCGCTGCCCGCGGGAAGCCCGTTGGCGACTACGTTTTCCAGGTGGCTCTTCCATCCGTGACGGCGCTCGTAAGCAGCTACGCCGTCGACCACGGCGCGATTGGCAGTCTGCTGCAAGTCCAGGTCCAGCGTGGTGTCGATGCGCAGGCCGGCCTCGTGGACCTGCTCGGCGCCAAAGCGTTTCTCCAACTCCTGCCGCACCTCTTCCTGGAACCATGGCGCGACCGAGCCCTGCGGCTGAGCGACGTGGAGACCGAGCGGCGTGCTGCGCGCCTGCGCGGCCTGGACGTGGGTAATCACTCCATCCGACTCCATCTCTGAGATCACCAGGTTGCGGCGGCGCAGCGCTTTCTCAGGATTGAGCAAGGGTGAGTAGGCGTAGGGCGCCTTGGGCAGGCCGGCCAGCAGAGCGGCCTCCGTCAGCGAGAGATCTTTGGCGTGCTTGGAGAAATAAAACTCCGAGGCAGCCTCGAAGCCGTACATGCCGCTTCCCAGGTAGATCTGGTTGCCATAGAGGGTGAAGATTTGCTGCTTGGTGAAGGAGCGCTCGATCTGGATGGCGAGGTAGGCTTCCTGGAGCTTGCGGGTGAAGTGACGGTCGGCAGAGAGGAAGAGGTTGCGCGCCAACTGCATGGTGAGCGTGGAGGCTCCCTGGGAGCGGTCGCGGGTTCGTACGTCGTGCACAAAGGCGCCGCCGATGCGCAGTACATTGACTCCCCAGTGGGATTCGAAGCTCTTGTCTTCAATCGAGATGACGGCCTGGCGGAGGATGGGGGCAAAACCGTCGTAGCCGATCACCTCGCGGCGTTCCAGCGCAAAAGAGCCGATGACGCGGCCCTTTCGGTCGTAAAGGTCGGTCAGGGTGGAGGGGCGGTAATGCTCCAACTCGTCGATCTGGGGCAGATCGACAGAGTAGACCAGGGTGAGGCCGGCCAGGGAGCCGGTGACGACTGCCAGCACCAGCAAAACAGCGAGCGCAGAGCGACCGGCGAGCTTACGGCGCCGCTGCATGGGAGCCCGCGGCATACGGAGTAGTTGCCTCCGGTCCAGAACGCGCGACTCCGCCGACTGATCGGGGGTCACAGCCAAGGGATTCAGGCCTCGTTTGCATTTCTCCAAAGTGCGGGAGACAAAGTGCTATAGCTTAAGGCTAGCATTTTAGCGAAGTGAATGGACACGGAGAATGGCAGGAGGTACCACGAAGGTGCAAGACTGGGAAACGAAAGCTACAAATGGGAGGGGGGCGCAGCGGAAAACTGCGCCCCCTATTGAAGCCGCCCTCACTCTTCTCAGGAGCTTTTGGCCTTGAGCAGATCGAGCGCTTTGTTGAGCATGTCGTCGCCCTTGGTTGGAGCCGCGCCTTCTTCCTGGTCATCGAGAGGCGAGGCTACCACCACATTGGGCGTGACCGCATTGTCCTGAATCTTGTTGCCGGAGGGGCTCTCAAATTTTGCAACCGTGAGCAGGAGATCTGCGCCGCCGGGCAGCTCGATGGATTTCTGGAAAGATCCTTCGCCGAAGGTGCGCTCGCCCACCACGTCGCCGCGCTTCAGGTCTTCGATGGCATTGGCCGCAAGTTCCGGACCTCCATAGGTGCCGCGGTTGACGAGCACGGCAAGAGGCGCGGCGGTAAGAAAGATTGCCGGGTCGGCGGTGAAGGATTGAGTGGGAAATTGCTGGCCCTGCAGCGTGGCCAGTGTACCTTCCTTGACGAAGAAGTTTGCCAGCCTCAGGCCCTGAGCAGCGTCGCCTGTGGCATCGCGCAAATCGAGCAAAATTTTCCCCTTGGGCGCGGCCCTGATCTTGGCTGCGATTTCATCCACGCGCCCAGCGGTGAGCGCGCCGGGCTTCAGGTAGAGGATGCTGGCGTTGTCATACTCCTGCGTGCCGAGGGCCGGAGGCGCGGCGACGGAGCGGGTGAGCGTCAAGTGGTCCGGGTCCGGCTTGGCGGGTCGAACCACCGACAGGGCTACCGTGGTTCCGGGTTTGCCTTCGAGCATGAGGCGGATGACGGCCAGCGAAAGTTCGCGGGTAGACTGGTTACCGATGGATTCGATGACGTCGCCGTCAGTCAAATGCGTGTCGGCGGGCGAGCCGGGGATGACGTTTACGACCGTGGCGTACCCGTAGCGCTTGGAGACTGTAATGCCCACCTGGGCGGTACCCGAGGCAGGCTCTTCTTTGTAGATCTTGTACTCGGTCGGGGTCAGGTAGCTGGAGTCAGCGTCGAGCGACTCAAGCAGTCCGTGAAGAGCGCCAGTGGTGACGTCACCCATGCTGGGCTGGGTTACGTAATCGGACTGGATCTTCTGAAGAACCTCGGCATACACGCGCATCTGCTGGTAGGCGCCATCCTGGCCGCTTCCGGCGTGGACGCCGAACAGGCCGAATTCGCCCATGGCTAAGCCCAGTATGAGGGCGCCACAGATGGCTACGGAAAGGACAAATACAGTTCGCTGAAAGAATCGGGACACACACACCACCAAGGCGGGCCCCAAGGGGAAGCAGGCCGCATACCTATTAGACGCATGATAACGCAAGTGGTACCTTAGCCGGGAGTTCCTGGGGCCGGCGGAGGGCGAACCTGCCGTTTTGGTACGAAAGGGCGCATACGGGACGCCTGGAGAAAGGCCAAGAGAGCCCAGGCTTAGAAGGAAAATGAAAAGAAGCTGAATCCTTTCTTCTTTTCCCGCTCCACGGTCTTGCCGCAGACGGTTTGCGTCATCTGCTTGATTGCACGGGCAATCGGCGAGTCATTCTTGGTGAGCGGGGTAGCGCTGTTCTGCATCTGGCGTACAGCGGCATAGTCGTTGGGAATCTTCCAGCGAACACTCCTGGTGAGGGCCTTGGCAACCTGCGCTTCGTCAAGTCCTTCGGCGCCGGAGTCGAATCGATTGACGACGACTTCGAGCGTGGCGCCGCCATGGTCGGGGAGCTGTTTAATGAAACGATTTGCGTTGCGAAGTTCCGGAATGCCGAGTTGGGTGACCAGGTAGAGGGTAACGGATTCATCGAGCCGGTATACGCGCTGCAGATCGAGTTTCGACCCCGCGTCGACCACCACGTACTCGAAGCACTGCAGGGCAACTTTCAACAGGGTGCCAATCGCGTCCTCGGCGGGCTGGAAAGGGGTCATTTCGCTGGGGGCGGCCAGAACGAACAACCCGGATTCGTGCTTGACCAGCAGGGTGGAGAGAAAATGCGAATCGAGGCGGCTGGAATTCTCAAAGGCGTTCACCGAGGAGTACATGCTGCGGATGCCCAGGTTGAGCGCCGCATCACCCAGGGGTAGATTGAGATCGATTAACAGTGTGCGTTGGCCTGACATCTCGGCCAGCGAAACGGCAAAACTTGTGGCCAGCGTCGTGACTCCCGAGCCGCCCTTTGCGCTGAGAAAGACATACAGTTTGCCGTCTGCGTCCTGCGGCGCAACCTCCTCCAGAATCTCCTCCGGCGGAGCCTCCAAACGGCGGGTCCAGGCGCGTATCAGGGCTTCCGACATCGCACTTGGCGTGATGGGCATTTGGAGAAACTCGCGGGCCCCCGCGCGCAGGCAGCGGACCATCAGGCCGGGGTCAACCCTCTCCGAAAACACGATTACGTTGCTCACGCCCTCGGCGGAGACGCTCTCCACAAGCTCGAGGGTGTACTCCGGATCGCTGTCCAGGTCAATAATGACAACGTCGAAGCTCTTCTTGAGTATCCGCGTCACACCTTCAATATCTGGAGGGTAGGAGATGAATTCCCGGATTTGCCCATTGGGAAACTTGTCCAGCGCCCGGATGGCGGCGTTGCGGCGAACATCGTCAGGGCTGATGACCGCAATGGACAACGGCTCTGAGCCGAGCGGTCCCGGAATTTGGCCTGAAGCCGACATGGGGAAATGACCGTATCTCCTTGAGTGTAACGCGCTGCGCAAACGGGCCCTCGTAATCCCGAAGGTTCCCCACTGGCTCTATCGGCCGGGGAAGGACTGGGCTCCAATGTTTCCGAGGATTCTGTTAGAACCGGGGTTTAGTTCTTGTGGCTGCGCACAGCCATGTTCCGAAGGCAGAATTAACCCCTATTTGATTGGGAGAACCCCCGGCTTTGCCGCGGTGGCAGTAGAAGTTTGACATTTACGGGATTTTCTCCCGGTTTGAGCTTTTCCATTCTTCTTTAAAAAATTTTAGAAGGACGCAGAGCATGAGCGCCGTCCATACGGGGCTGCGGATGCATTGTTGATTTAGCCCACCCCACTGAAGCGCGGGGCTAACAGCCATTGCGCCTACGGCGCGGGCGATGGGCTGCTACCAGCATAGAGCGCTACTACGCAGGCCCCTTTGAGGGGCCACCAACCATAAAGCCTCCGGCTTTGCCGGAGGATATTTACTTTCGCCAGATCCACACCAGAATTGTGAATATCCCCGACGAACTGCGGCGTATTGAATTCTGTATCGGTTTGGCAACGGCGCCTTGACGCAAGATATCCAAAGCGGATGCAGGACGTTGAGATGGCCCGCGGGCAAAAACACGCAGAACGCTTCGCTGTTTTGGATGCGACGGCCGTTTCAATCGTCAACAGTCACACAGCCGGTGATTTGTAGAGCATATGCGCAAGGGAAGTTGCAGACTCTCGCATCGGTGAGGGAGAATCGCAACGGAGACCGCTGTGAGACATATTTCCAACAGGATTCTCTCTTTCATCTTGACCCTGATCTTGGCCCATTGCGGCTTGCGCGCATTCTCGCAAAACGATCCCAGAGAAGCGGCCTTTTCGCTGGAGCAAAAGGGACAAATCGTTGAAGCGGAAAACGTCTGGCGTGCGCTATCCAAGGCGCAGCCATCCAATCCCGAACCGTTTGCCCACCTCGGCCTGCTTGAGGCCCGTCAGGAGCATTACACTGAGGCGGTTGCGTATTACCGCAAAGCGATGGCGTTGAATCCCACCATGCCCCGTCTGCAGTTCAACCTTGGCCTCGCGTACTTCAAGGAAGGCGATTACAAGGAAGCCCTTCAGCAGTTCAAGCCTCTGGAGAAAACCGAGCCGCCCGCTTCAGAGGAGGCGCAGCGGCTGGTCATCCTGATTGGCATGTCGCACTATGGGTTGGCCGAATTTGCGGCAGCGACGCCCTATTTGAAGCGAGCTGCGGATAGCGATGCGCAGAATCTTCCCCTGCTGCTGACTTTGGCGCACAGTTGCCTGCTATCGAACCAATACCAATGCGTTCTCGACGCATTTCATCGGATCGTAGCGTTGAATGCGGAGTCCGCGGAGGCTGACATGCTGGTGGGCGAAGCCTTGGATGAGATGAAGGACACGTTGGGCGCCACACGGGAATTTCGCGCCGCCGTGCTGGCCAATCCCAAGGAGCCTTACGTGCACTTTGGCCTGGGATATCTATTGTGGACACAGGGTCAGACCGAGGATGCCGCGATCCAGTTTCAGGCCGAGCTGGCGAACGATCCGCAGGATTTTCAGGCCATGTTGTATCTGGCCGATTCTCTGATTCAAATGAACCAGGTGGAAGACGCCCGACCGCTCTTGGAGAAAGTGACGAAGATCGACCCTGCCAGTCCCATGGGACATCTGGATCTGGGCATTGTGTATGCAGATGCCGGACGCAATGCGGACGCGCTGCGCGAACTGAAGAGAGCCGCCGCCCTGGATCCCAGCGGTGTGAAGGCGCACTGGCGGCTGGCTCGGCTCTATCGTTCGATGGGAAAGACGGCCGAGGCAAACGCTGAACTCACCAAATCCAAGAAAATCAACGAGGCCGCACGCGAGGGGCTGCTTAAGGTAATGTCCAGAGGTTCGCGGCAGAGCAGCGCCCCCCAAGGAGTGCTCCCAGTGAAGTAGGCGCCGAATTGATTGGGCGCGGATCGAGAAGAAGAATCTCAAAGCAGGCAAGGCCGGAACAAAAGCTCCGGCCTTGCCTTGTGCTGCGGTACCGTGACAGATCTAGAACGTGACCTTTCCGCCCATTTGCAGCAGACGGGGTTCGTGATCGCTGGTGAGGGTTCCGAAGCTCGCGCTTCCGATGGTGGTTCCCACCCCCTGGAAGTTAGGGTGGTTAAAGACATCGAAGGACTCGACGCGCAGTTGGACGTTAACCCACTCGCCTATCTTCGTATTCTTCGCTAAAGCGATGTCCCACTTTTGAAAATCGGGTCCAAGCATCGAACCCGTGCTCACGTTGCCGAACGCGCCTTCGGCAGCCTGGAACGAAGATGCCGAGAACCAGTTTGCCGGCTTCTTGGTCATCGTGATCGCAGCTACCTGATTCGGACGCGCGGCTTTGTCGCCGAAGGGAGTCCCGATCCCCAATCCGCGGAGACCTTGTCCGGCCACAAAGCCGTCGGCTGGATTGGTGTCGCAAACCGTTGCCCCGCTAAGGTTGGTGGTCGTCGGGCAGGCAAATGGATCGTTTGGCTGGGTGATGGTCATCGACACGCCGGACGTATAGGTGGTGATGCCGGAGAGTTCCCAGCCGCCCAGCAGCTTGCCTTCCGCGCCACTTTGCGTTTTGAAGAACGGCAGCATATAGACGTAATTGATAAGCAGGTTCTGGGGCAGGTTGAAGACAGCCGGGCCGTAGTCTGCCTTGATGTCATAGGTGTTCTGGGTCGCGTAGGCAGGGTAGCCGCTGCCCAGGTCGCCCACTCGGTCCATGGAGTTGGTGGTGAGGACCTTTGACCATGTATACGAGACACCCACAGTCAGGCCATTCTTGGAGCGGTGATTCAAGCTCACTTGCAGCGAATTGTAGTTGCTGGTGAACAGCGGAGCCCGGTTCTCGATGTAGGAGTAGCCCGCGTAGGGACGAAGCGCATTCACGTCGGTATTGGGATTTGCTACCAGCCTGGAGCCAACCTTGGGCTGGTTTTGGTCCCACTCGCCGACCAGATGGCGAGCCTGGTTGCCAACATAGGCCACAGAAAGGATCGTGGTGGGCAGGAGCTGGCGCTCGATGGTCAGGTTGTAATCGAAGTAGCTGGGAACCTTGAAGGTCGGCGTTCCCGTTGCGATCAGTGCGTTAGGGCCATAGTTCGGTCCGGCTTGCGCGCCGCTCAGTGGCGCGTCGAAGGGTGCATTGGTGATTGTGACGTTCTGCGTGACGGGCGGATCGAGGAAAGCGTTTTGTTCCCACATGCCGTCCAGCACGCGATCGTAGAAGAGGCCGAATCCTCCCCGAATGGAGGTCAAGCCCCGACCGTCGGGATTGAAGGCAAAGCCGACACGCGGAGCGAAGTTGTCGTTGCTGTTCGGATTCACGTCGTTGCCGTACGGCGAGCACTGGACCAGCGGGCCGATGGCGTGCGCGGCCGCGCAGTGCCCGTTGTATTTCGGGAAGATCAGCCCATTGGCGTAGGTGTTGGGTACAAGCAGGGCGTTTGCGACATATTGATTGGAAATGAAGTTGCCGCTGATCGGGTCGATCGCCGGGGCAACTGCGGAGTTGAACAGCAGCGGATCGAAGTTCGTCAGCGTGTTGTTTTTGTCCATGGGCGAGGGGAAGCTGCTCCAGCGCACGCCGACGTTGAACGTCAAGCGCTGGTTGAACTTCCAGTCGTCGTTGATATAGGCTTCGCTGTTCAGGAAATTCAGGTCGGGGACGGTGTCACGGCTGGCCTGCGTATAGCTCTGCACGTCGCCCAACAGGAAATCGGCAAAGGGTACATCGCCTGTCGTGCCGGTGCCGAAGCTGAAAGTTGCATCGCCGACGGTGCCATTTTCCGTCTTGATCATCTGCTGAATTTGAAAGCCCATGCGGATGGTGTGCTTGCCATAGGAGAGGGATAGGTTGTCAAAGTAGGTGCGATCCAGGTTACGCTCTCCATAGGGAACATAGCCTGTCCCAAAGCCCGTGATGTTGGTGATGTTGACATCGGGCATGCGTCCATAGGGATCGGTGTACTTGGTGGTGTTGGGCTGCAGGGCGCTGACGAATTTTGAATTGTTGGCGAAATCTCCGCTCAAGAAGTTCGCATTGATGGTGCCCTGCGCGTAAGCGAACTCCAATTCATTGACGATCTTGGGCGAGATGGTCCAGGTAAGGTTGCCCACCACGTTCTTCCCCGGCGAGTCATAGGCAGTCTTGGCGGCTCCGGGATACTGGGGACCATTCCAGAGACCGCTCGGATCGGTCGCCGGGAAGGAGTCGTTCATGCCGCGCGCGTAAAAATGCAGCTTGTCATTAAAGTAGTGATCGATGCGGACGATGTCGTCCCGGTAATCACTCGTTGAAGGTTGATTGAAGTTCAACACACCACTGGCGTTTGCGTTGGGCGTGAAGAGGTTGGTCAAATAGACCTGCGCATTCTTGCTGAAGGCGCTTGCCTGAATTGTCGATGTATTGCTGGCCAGGTTATAGGTAGCAACCGGATACTCCGCGGTGATATCGCCCGGAAAGACGCCGCTTGCCTCAGCGGTGGTTGGCGGGTTCAGCGTCGTGCTCGATCCCGCCGTGTCGATCTTGTGCCAATCCTCCGACCAGAAGAAGAAGGTCTTGTTCCTGGCCTGGTTATAGACTTTGGGAATATAGACGGGGCCGCCAATCGTGAAGCCATAGACGTTCTGGTGATACACGCCGGGCACGTTTGGAATGCCCTTGCTGATCTGGGTTTGCTTATTGAACCAGTCGTTGGCGTTGAAGTCAGTCGTGCGAACGTACTCATACCCCTCGCCATGGAATGTGCTGGTGCCGCTGCGTGTGGCCACGAGCACCTGGCCGCCGCCTGAACGTCCGTAGCCGGCGTCGTAGTTGCCTCTCTCCAGCGTGATCTCCTGGATAGCCTCCATGCTAGGCTGGTTGACCGCAGTGGTATTGGAGCCGGAGTCGTTGATGTCGGCGCCGTCAACCGTCCAGTTGTTCGCCGTACCGCGGGCGCCATTGACGGACATGCCCGTGAAACCCGACGAAGCCTCGTCCCCCAGCATGTTTACAACGCCGGGCTGCAGGGTGACCAACTGAGTGAAGTTGCGGCTGTTGATCTCAAGCTCCCGGACCTGGATGCCCGAGATGGTGCCGGCTTGGCTGCTGGTTTCCGTATCCACCTGAACCGGGTTGTCTTCCACGGTGACGGTCGTGTTGGCCCCGCCCGCCTTTAGCTGAGCGTTGAAGCCATGTTTCTCTGCCACATCGAGAACGATGTTTTTGCCTTCGAAGGTTTCAAAGCCCGGGGCTTTCACGGTGACCGAATACGTCCCGGCTGGCAGGTTGGTGGCGACATAATTACCGGTGCCGTCCGACTTTACCACGCGCGCGCCCGTGTTGACGCCGTTAAGCGCAATGGAGACAGTGGCGTCAGGAATTACAGCGCCTGAGGCATCTGTAATGACGCCGCTGAGCGTGGCCGTAAGTTCCTGCGCACCAGCAAACAGCGGGCTTAGCAGCACCACCGCCAGCAGGCAGAGCAACACTGATCCGCTGCGTCTCCAATTCTCTTCTCTTAACTCATTAAGGCTCTTCTTTGCCATCGCATCTCTCCTGAAATCCTGTTAATGTCTTTACGCCGGTACGTATTGACGGATGACCTTGAAACCATGGAGCACGTGACTGGCCGGGAGAATGCTCGCTTCCGAATTTGCACAAAACCCGTTCCTGAGTCTCTGGCGAACATGGGAGGCATTGCGCTATGGACAATACCCCTGTTCATAAAGTGAAACTCTCATTCGTCGGCTGAAGCGTCGGATTATGCGGGAGCGTTCGGACCCTGCTCTTTGGCCGGGTTTCCCGATGTGGCAAGTCAGCCTCTGCACTCCTCGCCCATATTCGCGTCAACCGTCAGGCCTTTTGATCATTTGGCCAGAAAACGCTCAAATTCGGGTGATGTGAACAATAATACAAGAAACATATGATTAGCAAATGAAAAAGTGGCGATATTACCCGCAAATGATCATTCTAGCTAGTGGATAATATTTCGCCTTATTGGTAGTCGCGTCTAGGAAAAATCCCATTAATCGCCCGTTTATGTGAGGCCTTCTTGCCTGACGAGGTCCGTCCCGGGAGATCCCGCTTTTAAACCAAGTCGTCAAAAATGGAAATTCCCCCTCCAGCTTGGCGATTGGCGATGTGGCTACCCATCCTGGCAGGGCTACTCCGCGATACCACGCTTCTCCAGAGCACCTCGTCACAAACCGGATTTGGGATATGTAGACTTTCTCATCTGGCCGAACATCGTGACTACGATCACCTAGCTGATCACAAACATACAATTTAGTCACTTTGTCATTGTCAATAAATAGGCCTTCGTTCTAGTCTTCTTTTAGCCGTTCCGAGACTCGCCGCCAGCATCGAAACCGGCCTTGGTTGTGGCAGTCAGCCAGAAAACAGCGAGTCCGTCCGATTCCGGGAGCTGTGCAAAACGGACGACTATGGTGCGCAACGCCTAATCAGCCGGGGAGCAGGTTCTCCGTCGAAAAAAGGAAACTTATGACCGGCACCTGCAGCACGGAACAAGCGAAGCGCCGGCATCCAGCCGCATGGGTACCTACCCTTTACTTTGCCGAGGGACTTCCCTTCTATGCGGTGAATTACCTAGCGCTTTACTTTTTCCAGGACATGGGCGCGAAGAACTCCCTGACCACGATGGTGATCAGCCTTTTGGCCATTCCGTGGACTCTGAAGCCGATCTGGAGTCCGATGCTGGAGATGTATAAGACCAAGAAGTTCTTCGTGGTTCTCACCCAGTTCGCTGGGGGCCTCAGCCTCGTATTGCTGGGGCTCTTGCTCAATCTGCCGGACAGCTTTCGCTACACGGTGGCAATGCTCGCGGTGCTTGGCTTCTGTTCCGCCACCCACGACATTGCAGCGGACGGAATCTACATTGCCGATCTGACCCCGAAGGAACAGGCCGCGTATGTGGGCTGGCAGGGAGCGTTCTACAACCTGGCGCGCATCTTCTGCATGGGTGGGCTGCTATGGCTGGTGGGAGTCTTCGGCGAAAAGTTCGCGCGTGCGCATTTGGCGGCGCCGTTAGTGCATGCATGGATGCTGGTCTTTGCCGCGGTGGGGCTGATGCTGTTTGCCCTCAGCCTGTATCACGCCTGGATGCTGCCGGCGGGCGGCGATGAGAGGAAGTCAGAAAGCATCGCGCAGATGGCCACCACCTTTTGGGACGTGGTGGTGAGCTTCTTCAAGAAGCCGAACGTTCTGTTTCTGCTGCTGTTCATCTTTCTTTATCGGACCGGCGAAGGCCAGGTAATCAAGGTTGGACCTCTGTTTCTGCGCGCACTGAGGTCCAGCGGCGGCCTGGAGTTGAGTTCAAAGGAAGTCGGCGTGATCTATGGAGTCTTCGGCAATGCGGCCTTTATTCTGGGCAGTGTGCTGGGCGGCTACTTCATAGCCTGGCTGGGATTGAAGAGGGCGCTGCCGTGGCTGGTGCTGATTCTAAATCTGCCGATGATGGCCTACTGGTATCTGAGCGTGGCGCTGCCCACCAATCCGGTGCTGATCACGGCAGCGATGAGTACGGAGATGTTCGGCTACGGATTTGGTTTTGTGGGCGTGATTCTATTGATGATGCAAGAGATCGCGCCGGGAAGATATCAGACGGCGCACTACGCTTTTGCCAACGCGCTGATGAACCTGGGCGTGATTCTGCCGGGAGCGGTGAGCGGGTGGATTCAATCGAAGCTGGGCTATACGCACTTTTTTATTTGGGTCATTCTAGCGGCCATACCGGCACTGATTCTTTCGCGCTTCATTCCGATTCGCGGAGGAGCGCAGACGCCGTCGCGCATTGCCGCGGCACAAGAGTTGTGAAAACGAATCTTCTTAGGGAGGCAGATCGATGGCAGAGGCGGATGTAATAGAGACGCAGCACACGGCGGCGCGCGAGAGCGCGGCGGGAGCCAAGCCGCGATTGAAGGCGGTGATTCTGGCGGCGGGCCGGGAGGCCATCACCGCAGACGGGCGACCGCTGGTGCTGGAGATGCTGGGAGAGCGCAGCATTCTTGAGTGCGTGGTGGAAAATGCGCTGCAGGTGGTGCGCGAGGAAGATATCCACGTGGTGGTGGGCTATAAGCAGGAGGACGTGCGCGCGCTGCTGGGGCCGAAGTTCCAGTACGTGGTGCAGGAAGAGGCGCTGGGCACAGGCCATGCCGTGCTGCAAGTGTCGAAGTCGTTGCAGGGCTTTAAGGGAAATCTGCTGATTCTCTATGGGGACACGCCGCTCTTCCGGCCGGCAACGATTCGAGGCCTATTGAACAGGCACCAATTGCGCGAGGCGCATTTGACGCTGCTGACGGCGGTGGTGAACCGTTCGCTTCCCTATGGGAGGATCATTCGAGACGCGGCGGGACAGATTATCGACATCATCGAAGACACCGAGGCATCGGCCGAGGTGCGGGAGATTCACGAACTGAACGCGGGCGCCTACGTGGTGGATGCCGAGGCGATCGCAAAGGCGCTGGACAGTCTGGCGCCTTCATCGCGCGATGGCGAGTTCCGTCTGACCGATTGCGTGCATCGGTTGATTCACTCAGGGCTGAGGATAGGAAATTATCAGCTCTACGATCAGGATGAGATCCAGGGCATCAACACCGCCAGCGATTTAGAGCATGCGGAGTTCATTCTGCAGAAGCGGCTGTTCCGTCCGCGGCGGCAGGAAGAGCAGAATACAGTGGCCTTCGGGACCGGTGGCTGGCGCGCGATTATCGGCGAGGGCTTCACGCTGCACAATGTGCGCCGCTTGTGTCAGGCTCTGGCCAATAACATCACCCGGCTCGCGCAGGAAAGCCACGGCGTGATTATTGGCTACGACCGGCGCTTCCTGTCGAAGCAGGCTGCCGAGGCTTCGGCAGAGGTGTTCGCAGGCAACAATATTGCGACAATCCTACTCGCCGAGGATGCGCCAACTCCGCTAGTCACCTATGCCACTGAAATCAACCGCTCAGCGTATGGGCTGGTCTTCACGGCCAGCCACAATCCACCGGAGTGGAATGGATTGAAGGTATTTCACAGCGATGGATCTCTTCTGCTCGATCACGAGACTCGCGAGATCGAGGCGGAGACCAATGCACTGGGCACCACGGATGTAATCAAGCTGGAGCTCGATCTTGCGCTGGAAGCAGGCATCGTAACATTGCGAGACTTCACGAATGAGTATGTCGATGCGGTGGAGAAGCTGATCGACATGGAGGTGATACGCAAGGCGGGGCTGAAAGTAATCGTCGATCCGATGTATGGCGTTGGGCAATTGACGCTGGGCACGGTGCTGACCGAGGCGCGCTGCCGGGTTACATTCATTCACGAGCGTCATAACCCATTGTTTGGCGGCCGTTCGCCCGCGCCAAGCCTGGAGGCGTTGCACGCGCTCAGTTCGCAGATGGAAGAGCAGGAATATGACGTTGGCCTGGCGATGGATGGCGACGCCGACCGCATTGCGATTCTCGACGAGAAGGGGCGCTACGTTTCGGTCAACGATCTATTGCTGCTGTTGTACTGGTATCTTCACGAGGTGCGCGGCGAACGTGGCGGCGTAACGCGCAACCTGGCTACCACGCATCTACTTGACCGCCTTGCGCGCCGTATAGGCGAGGAGTGTTACGAAGTTCCAGTGGGCTTCAAGCACATCATCGCCAGCATGCAGGAGCACAATGCGCTACTGGGCGGCGAGTCCTCGGGTGGCCTGACGATTCGCGGGCATATCCTCGGCAAGGACGGCATCTTTGCCTGCGCTCTGGTCGTAGAGATGCTCGCGCGAACAGGCAAGAAGATATCCGAACTGCGTGAGCATGTTTATCGGCTTACCGGACCATTGTTTGACATGGAAGAAGGCATTGCCGCCACGCCGGAGATGCGAATCGCTGTTCCCAGGCGTTTGAAAGAGGCGCCCTCCAGCCATATCGGTCCGTATCCTGTGATTGGAATCTCGCATGAGGATGGCACCATGCTCCTTCTCGAAAACGAAAACTGGGCATTGCTGCGCTTCTCGGGCACCGAGCCCTTGCTGCGCCTTGCGGTTCAGGCCGATTCGGAAGACAAGGCCAGAGAGATGATGGACTGGCTGCGCCAGTTCTCCGTCGCGGAAGGATGAGCCTCGCGCCGGCGGCGGTTAGACCGGCTAATGAGTCACAACGATTGAAGGCTGGATTTGGGGTAAGGCATGCGCTACGGATTTTTTGATAATGAGAATCGCGAGTACGTGATCGATCGAGTCGACACACCCGTCTCATGGACCAACTACCTGGGAGTGAAAGACCTTTGTACGGTGATCAGCCAGAATGCCGGCGGGTACTCCTTTTATCGCAATGCCGAACATGGACGCATCACGCGCTTTCGCGCGAATGGCGTGCCACTTGACCGCCCCGGACATTACGTCTATTTGCGCGACGATGACACCGGCGAGTATTGGTCGGTTTCGTGGCAACCCGTGGGCAAGAGCCTTGACGAAGCGAAGTACGAGTGCCGCCATGGGCTTTCCTACTCGAAGTTTTCCTGCGACTACAAGGAGATTCACGCTGAGCAGACGCTGTTCGTTCCAGTGGAGGACGACGCCGAGCTGTGGGATGTGAAGATCCGGAACACGGGCACGAAGGCGCGGCGGCTGAGCGTGGTTGGTTATGTGGAGTTTTCGTTCCACCATATTGAGATCGACAACCAAAACCTGCAAATGAGCTTGTATGCCAGTGGGACGAGTTATTGCGATGGCGTGATTGAGTATGACTTCTTTTACGAACCGTGGACGTTTCATTATTTTACGGGCAGCTTCGAGCCGGATAGTTATGACACGATGCGGGACGGCTTTCTGGGCAACTATAGGACGGAGACCAATCCGATCGGTGTGGAAGAGGGAAGGCTGGCGGGAACCGCGGAACTGGGCGGGAACCATTGCGGGGCATTGCTGAAGAAGATTGAGGTTATGCCGGGCGAAGAGGTTCGGCTGGTCTTCATATTGGGCGTCGGCGCACGGGACAAAGGCAAAGAGATGAAGAGCAAGTATTCCGACTTTGCCAATGTGGATCGGGAGTTTGGCGCGCTGAAGCGTTACTGGGAGAGGAAACTCGCCGTGCTGCAGTGCAAGACTCCGCACCAAGGGCTGGACACGATGGTGAACACCTGGACGCTCTACCAGGCGGAGACATGCGTGGTGTGGTCGCGGTTTGCATCGTTCATTGAAGTGGGTGGGCGCACGGGGCTTGGCTTCCGCGACACATCGCAGGATGTAATGAGCGTGGTGCATACCCACCCCGCCAAGTGCCGGCAGCGCATCGTGGAGCTATTGAAGGCGCAGGTGAGCCGCGGCTATGGGCTGCACTTGTTCGATCCGGACTGGTTCGATGAGGAAAAGCGCCAAACGCCGAAGTTCAAGTCGCCAACGATTGCACATGCACCGGATGTGAAGAGCATGATTCATGGGATCGATCATGCCTGTTCCGACGATGCGCTGTGGATTGTGGTTACGGTTTGCGAGTACGTCAAGGAGACGGGAGACGCGGCGCTCTTCGATGAGGTGATTCCGTTTGCGGACGAGGGGGAGGGGACAGTTTACGAGCACCTGAAGCGGTCGCTGGATTTTTCGGCTGAGCAGGTGGGGCAGAGCGGAATCTGCCGTGGTCTGCGCGCCGACTGGAACGACTGCCTGAATCTGGGCGGCGGAGAGAGTGCGATGGTCTCGTTCATGCATCACTGGGCGCTCAGGGCCTTTGTAGAAGCGGCGGCTTATCTAGGCCGTAGCGAGGACGCAGCCCGGTATGGCGCGCTGGCTGAGAAGGTGCGCGCGGCGTGTGAGCGCGAGTTGTGGGATGGTGCGTGGTATCTGCGCGGATTTACGGCGAAGGGATTAAAGATAGGCTCCGCAGAGTGCGAGGAAGGCAAGATCTTTCTCGAAAGCAATACGTGGGCCGTGGTTTCCAATGCGGCTTCGCGTGAGCGGGGATTATCGGCGATGGATGCGGTCAACGAGCATCTTTATTCCGAGTATGGAATTCACCTGGCTTGGCCGGCCTTCTCCAGGCCGAATGACGATATCGGTTTTATAGGGCGGGTCTATAAAGGCGTAAAGGAGAACGCGGCGATTTTCAGTCATCCGAACCCATGGGCCGTGATTGCGGAGTGCAAGTTGGGCCGTGGTGCGAGGGCGATGAAGTTCTATGACTCAATGCTGCCCTATAACCAGAACAACAGGATCGAGGTCAGGCAGGCGGAGCCTTACTCCTATTGCCAGTTCGTGATGGGCAAGGACCACACGGCTTATGGGAGGGCGCGGCATCCGTGGCTGACGGGCAGCGCAGGATGGAATTACACGGCGGTGACGCGGTGGATTCTTGGCGTACGGCCGGGCTTCGATGGGTTGATTGTCGATCCGTGCATTCCCGGCGAGTGGAAGGAGTACTGCGTGGCGCGGCAGTGGCGCGGAGCTACGTTCAAGATCCAGGTCGTGAATCCGAAGGGTGTGGAGCGGGGCGTGGTGTCGACGACGCTCAACGGAGCGGTGCAGCACGGGCCGATCAGGCCGCAGCCAGCAGGGTCGGTGAATGAAATTGCGGTGGTGATGGGGTAGGGTCAGAGATGTTACCGAGGAGCCGGTTATGACAAAGAGCTTTGTTCTATGCGTGTGCCGAAGGGCTGTTATCGGCGTGCTGGTCAGTGCTGTTTGTATCATGCAGCTGAGAGCGCAGCAGAAGGCCTCGGGCAAGATCTTCGGAGGGTACTTCGAAGAGTGGGGGATCGGTTACACAGGGTACAACATTGCCAACCTGCACCAGAATGGGGTTGCCGATGAGTTGACACATCTGATCTACGCATTTGGCAATGTGACGGCAACTGCTTCGCCGGCGTGCGCGGTAGGCGACGCCGTTGCGGCTTACCAGGAAGCACATGTGCCAAGCGTGAGCGGAAAGCCCTATACGGCGCCGCTCTTTGGAAATTTCGGCGCGATTCAGCAGTTGAAACAGTTGCATCCCCGGTTGAAAGTGTTGATCTCGCTTGGCGGGCAACTGGGCAATGGCGCGGGCTTCGCCGCGGCAGCGAGCACCGGGGCGGGACGCGCTGCGCTGGCTGCGTCGTGCATCGACATGTTTGTGAAGGGAAACATTGCCGCGGGGGTTCAGGCGCCAGGGCTATTCGATGGATTCAATATCGACTGGGAGTTTCCGGGCGCCAAGGATAAGGAGAACTTCACGCTGTTGCTGAAGGAGTTTCGGACGCAATTGGATGCACTCTCAAAGACGACGGGCAAGCGTTATACGCTTTCGTTCGATTCACCGGCGGGCGAGAAGAACTACGTGAACATCGATCTGAAGGCAGCGGCGGCACAGGCGGACTTTCTGACAATTGATGGGTACGACTACGCGGGAAGCTGGGACAAGGAAACCAACGAGCAGTCTCCGTTGTATGAGTCGGCCAATAACCCGCTGAAGGATGCTGCATTCAGCATCGATGAGACCGTGCAGGCCTATTTGAAGGCAGGCGTGCCGGCGGAGAAGTACACCATGGGGATGCCGCTCTATGCAGTGGGCTGGACGGGCGTGGCAAGTGGAAACCATGGGTTGTATCGGAGCTCGACGGCACCGTCGCCGTCGTTGCTGGCGGATGGGTCGGGGGTTTGCGCGAAGGCGGATAGGAACGATCCCTCGCCGGGCTGCGATCCGATTTTGACGCCGGGATTTCTGGCTTACTCGACGATCGAGAAGCTGCGAAGCAAGAACGAGTTCAAATACTGGTACGATGCTGCGCGAGGGGAGGCGACGCTTTACAACGCGATGAGCGGGACGTTTTTGAGTTACGACGATCCTGTTTCGGTGGCGGCGAAGACGGCCTATATCAAGAAGTACAAACTGGGCGGAGGATATGTCTGGGCACTGAATCACGACGATCCCCAGGGGTCGCTGACCAAGGCAATTGCGGCGGGGCTAAAGTAAGTGCGCGGAGAAAGCGGGCCGCCTTTCTCAAAGCTATCTTTTCGCCGAGTTTCGATCAGACGCGAAGCACTTCCACGCCCTGGCGCTCAAAAGGGGCAATCGCCTCGGGGCTGGCGCCGGAGTCCGTAATCAGGATCTGGAAGTCGGTGCAGTAGCAGATGAAGGCAGGGCTGATCCGGCCCAGTTTGCTCGAGTCGGCCGCCACAATCACCTGCTTGGCCTGTTTCAGCATCTTGCGATAGACCAGCGCCTCGTCGATCTCCAGCGAAGTGGCGCCGCTCTCGGCGTGCAGCCCGGTCACGCTCAAAAAGACCTTGTCCATGTAGACATCGGCCAGAAAGTTCAGCGCCGCGCTGCCGGTCAGCGAAAACGACCACGCCCACGGAATTACCCCACCCGTCAGGTAGGTGCGAATCCCCGGCATGTTGCACAGTTCCATTCCTATATTGACGGCGTTGGTCACCACCTGAATTTTCTCGCGGTGGCGCAGGCTGCGGCCGATGTGGGTGGTGGTGGTACCGGCGGTCAGGCCGACCGTCTCTCCAGCCTTGATCAATTCGGCGGCGGCCAGCCCGATACGCCGCTTTTCCGCTGCATAGCGCTGTTCGCGGGCCAGAAACGAACTATCGTAGCGGAAGGGCTCGTAGAGCAGCGGCTCCACCAGTTCCGCTCCGCCGTGGATGCGGCGAATCAGGCCGCGGTTCTCGAGCCGGCCCAGGTCACGCCGGATACTGGGAGCTGAGGAACCCGCTTCTTTCAGTATCTCCTCGATCGAGGCAGACCCGGTGCGCAACAACAATTTGACGATCTTCTCGGAACGGCGAGAGATGGGGTCGGACATGTTAGAGATTCTATCGTGACGATTGCACTTCGGGGGCGCAAATTCCTGACGTAATCGGGACTATTCTTCCTAATATTGACTTTCTTGCTCATTGGAGTGATCATTTTAGTCATATTTGATCGTTTCTTCTTGGCGTCCCTATCACCTTTCGAACCCACGGAGCCCCCGTCCATGCCCAGTTTTCCTCATGCCATGTTGCGCGAGATCTACGAACAGCCGGAGGCCTTGCGCCGCACCCTCGACCTATACCTCTCCAAAGAAGACCTGAAGCCGGAGATCGCTGCCCAGCTCGCGCAGTGGTCCGAACCCTCGGGTGAGGTCCTCATCGCCGCCAGCGGTTCCAGCCGCCACTGCGGGCTTGCAGCCGAGATCATCCTCGAAGACCTCTGCGGCCTCGCTGTCGATGTGGAATACGCCAGCGAGTATAGCTGCCGCGGCGCCCAGTTCGGCCATCGCCATCCCAGCTTCATGGTCCTCTCCCAGTCCGGCGAGACCTCCGACACCTTGGCCGCCCTGCGCCAAGCCATCACCCGCAACCTGAAGACGCTGGCCATCACCAATGTCGTGGACTCGACCATGGCGCGCGAGGCCGGCCTCTTCCTGCCCCTGGCGGCCGGCGTCGAAAAGGCGATCCCCGCCACCAAGAGCTTCACCTGCCAGCTTGCCCTGCTCTATCTGGTCGCACTTTACGAGGCCGTCCGCCTGGGCCGCATCGATCCTGTTAAGCGGTCGAGCCTCATCCGCGAGATGGTCGGGCTGACCGACTCCATCGAAGCGCAACTGGACGAATGGCGCGAACAGGCCGCCCGGCTGGCGCGCGCCTACAACACCGCCAACACCTTTCTCTACCTGGGACGCGGCGTGCACTACGCCATCGCCCGCGAAGGCGCCCTCAAGCTGAAGGAAGCCTCTTACGTACACGCCGAGGGCTATCCCGCCGGCGAGTTGAAGCACGGTCCCAATGCGCTGGTCAGCGACAGCGTTCCATTGGTGGTGATCGCCACCGTCGATCGCGCTCTTGAAGACTCGGTGCTGCGCTACGAAAAGACCCTGCAACTGCTCGAAGAGATGCGCGCGCAGGGCGCCAACGTCATCGCCGTCGCCAATCGCGACGATCATGCCGTCGCAGCGCTGGCCAGCGAGTGCTTCTTCATCAACCCGGCCACGGAGTATCTTCTGCCCATCGCCGAGGTCATCCCGCTGCAGTTCTTCTCGTACTTCATGGCAATCGAGCACGGCGTAGATGTCGATCGTCCCCGCAATCTCTCCAAGGCCGTCATCGAAACGGCAGTCTGATCCGACTCACTTGTGCGGGGAGGGCCGCGCTGTCGGCGCCTTCCATGCCGCTCGCGACCCAAGCCGTGGTGGCGCTGGACGGCGCATTTTGGAGGGCACAGCAACTGGCAGCTAGTTTGTAGCCGCCTGAAGACCGTTCACGAAAGATGCGGTCAGATTTCCATCCGTGTCCACCGCAACCAGGTTCGCTTTGCAACCCTCATGCAGACTGGCCACATCGAGGCCGGTCATCGCGGCGGGATTGCGCGTAAGCAGGCCAAGTCCATCTTCGAGTGCCGCGCCCGTGTAGGTGAGAAAGTTGCTCAACGCGCGATCAAGCGTCAGCACGCTGCCCGCCAGCGCTCCGCCCGACATCGCCTTGCCGTCAGCCACCTGCACCGGGAAGCCACCCAGCCGGTACTCGCCGTTCGGCATGCCTGCGGCGCTCATCGCATCGGTCACCAGCAGGGCGCGCTCGCTGCCCTTGGCCTTCCACCACAGGCGCACAATCTCCGGCGCGGTATGCACGCCATCGCAGATGAGCTCGGCGTAAAGCGACTCTTCGCTCAACACCACGCCCAGAATGCCGGGCTCGCGTTGATCCAGCGCGCGCATCGCATTGAAGGTGTGCGTGGCGCTGGTCGCGCCCGCGGCGATGGTCTTGCGGGTCTCCGCCGCCGTGGCATTGGAGTGTCCCATGGAGATGCGAACGCCGCGCTCGCATGCATGTCGCGCCAGTTCATTCGCTCCCGGTAACTCTGGCGCCAGCGTCATCAGCTTGACATGGCCGCCCGCGGCCTCAAAGAAGCGGTCGAATAGCTCGATCGACGGCTCCCGCAGCTTCTCCGGCGGATGCACGCCGCGCTTGATATGAGAAAGAAATGGGCCTTCCAGATGAATGCCGATGGGGCGAGCACACCCGTCTTCCCTGGGCGTTTCCATCAAGCGCGCCAGTCCTTCCAGCGAGCGCAGCGTCTCATCGATTCCCGCCGTCACCGTGGTCGCCAGGTACTGTCCCGTGCCGCGTGAAGCAAGGAAGCGGCCGACCTTGTTAAGCGCCTCCGAAGTAGCCTCCATGACATCGTGACCGGCCGCGCCATGGATATGCACATCGAAGAACGCCGGAGCCAGCGTAGCTCCCGCCAGATCGATCCGTTGCCCACCCGCTGGCAATTCCCTTTCACTTCGAGAAGCCATGGCAACAACAACGCCATTTTCAACAACAACGAACGGTGTCTGCAGAAAGCGCGATCCATCCCATAGACGCTCTGCGGTCAGTAGGGTTTTCATAAAGAGAATTATGACAGGCGCAGTGCCTAGCATGCTTATCCGATGATCTGTTATGTGAGCCACGAGGCAGCTTCCCGCAGCATGCGCCACCCATCGCGGTCTCCCCCGTGATTCTCTTTTCACTCATTTGAATGTACCCACCCGGCAATCCGGTCTCACTTCTCGGCAAAGCGCGCAGGCAACCGTCACGACCACAGGTTGCTGGCCGAATCGATCAGCCGCGCTACCAGTTTGATTTCATAGGGTTTGGACTACAAGACCGTTCAAAGCCTGCTGCGCCACGCGAAGCCCACCACAACTCTGGCGATCTACGCGCAAGGGATTGACGACAACCGCTTGGCCGCTCAAGGCGCCATGATGCGCGCCGTTCTGCACCGGGTTTCGGACGTGGTGCAATAGCCAATTGCGGGGGATAATCAGGGGGGAGGATTCAGGGATACCTGCTAAACCATTGATTCTTTGGTGGCGGGAGGCAGGATCGAACTGCCGACCTACGGGTTATGAAATCGGACTTAACTACAGCGGTTTAGATTCTGCGCTTTACAGAAACGTAGACGCCAAGTGGCATTATTCTCAAGAAAATGCCACCTCGCATGATCTTCAAATAGCAACACTTGAATCGAAACCGCTCTGGCAGAGTCAATCACTTTTGAGGCTTCGTGGGCTGCCTGAACACACCGGATTACTCGCAAAGCGCTTGAATCACGGGTGTAGGACTACGGGAGGAGTTTCTCGTGTGCCCGGGGCGCGACGCCAATGATCGCCGAAATCCTTTTTGTTCCAAAATACCGACTGACTCCGGAAGGTATCGGTCCAGAGTCCTTGGGACTGGCAAGGGAATAAGTCAAGCGTACGCTCGACCTCAACAGGATCGACACGGAAGCCGTTTCCATCGGCCTTGCCGACGACAAACCCGAAGCGCAGATTCTCCAAATCGGTCGTACGTTTAATCACACCGCAGAATCTGTTAGGCGGCTGCAGCGCTAGCACCGCGCCCCGCGATTGCATGGCCAGCAGTCCATGGATCAGGTGGCTGCCTTCTACCCCGGCGATTATCCTGGCCCCTGCGCAATTTGCCACGATCGTGGATACGTCATCTCTAGTCACATCCAGAATGCGAAATCCCCGGCGCTCACGCAGGTATTCGGCCATTTCGATTTCGTTGTGCATGATGCGTGGCGTGCCTGAATCTCGACGCAGAATGAATGCGCCAGGGTGCTGTTCGACGTTTACGTTAGCCAGCAGTTTCTCCTTCATCATTCTGAAGCGCGCTTGCTTACTGGAGTTATTCCCCCAGTCGTCATCGAATAGTACGACTTTGTGAAGGAAGGCACAGTTGGCTCGCAGGGGTTTCATCCCGAGCCATTTCTCGTATTCCAGCGTATGTGCGCTGGCGGGCTGATTCGAGGTGATCGGGATCCCCCAATCTCTTGCCAGTAGGTAATTGGGGCAATCGTCCGTCAGCCACAGGCCAAAGAACTCATTCCCGTCATACGAACTGTAGATTGCGCCACAGTCTAGCTCGTATTCGACCCGCATTCGAGGGATATAGCGATCTCTTTTGGGTATACGCGCGCGCGAATAAAGATCCAGACGTTTGCCGGCCTTGTACAGCGAGCCGTCGACCAGCGTGGCGTCCTTTACCAGAAATCCGCGGGTAGGAGGATAGAGGGTTGCAATCCCTCCTTGCATATCACGCCTCGGGTTATCCGTGTACGCCATCCCGGTGACACGCTCAAGCTGTCCCGGCAGGAAATAGGCGGGGCGTGAAATTGCTATCGAGCTCGGCGAAATCTCCCACGACTTTTGGGCGATGCCTTCAAGAAGTTGGCCAACTCGAAACAACCGATCTACATTTCTGTAGTTCCGCAAATGGTGCCAATAGTTCGACCAGCCTGCCGCGGTCCATCTGCTGGAAGTTCTGGGTGGCGAGAAGAGGCCTGCCGCCGACCTGGATATGGCGTCGGTCGATTCTGGCGCGATTTTGGTTTTCGTAGTCATCGTGCGGATATCAAAAGAGGCGTGACAGAAATAGAATTGCCCCTGAGGACGGAAATACCCCTGAAAGATGACTGTTTGGAGTTGTTCCAAAGCTAACCGTCTGGAAGTTTATAGTCCACACGTTCCGTAGTTCGTGACGGCTGTCACGGTCGCCATGAACTTGCTTAGCGATTCTGTGTACGCAGGTTACAGCGGACATTGATGGCCACTTGATTCCGGGTGCGAACGTCTCCAAAGCGGATTACCTTGAACCAGAAAGCAAAGAGGATGCGTCCGGCACGGCAATCGTCCGCAACCCCCGCGCAACCAAGGGACGATACCGAGATTGAGATCCACGCGTATGCTTTTGATTAGATTGGTGGCGGGAGGCAGGATCGAACTGCCGACCTACGGGTTATGAATCCGTCGCTCTAACCATCTGAGCTACCCCGCCGAGGTGAAACCAGGAAGGCGCGAGCCACGCGGGCCCGCTCTGGGAAGTGCCGGCCGGAGACGGCGCACAATTCCCAATCTTGATGATACGGTGGGCTGAAGGCGAGGTCAAACCTGATTTGCAGGCACCATGGGACGCCGGGAGCCGGGAAACCTTGCCGGGGAACGGCGCGGATGAATCCTGCCTGCCCGCTCCTGTAAACTCGCCTGCATGAGTATGTTCCGTATCGCGGCGGTGATTCCGGCGCGGCTGAGTTCAACGCGGCTGAGCCGCAAGGTGCTGCGGACGATTGACGGGCGGCCGATGGTGGAGTGGGTTTGGCGCGCGGCGGCCACGAGTGGGCTGATGGATCCGGTGGTGGTGGCCACCGATTCGGAAGAGGTCGCCTCGGTTTGCCGGGAGCGCGGGATTCCGGTGGTCATGACTTCGCCGAATTGCCCGAGCGGGTCGGATAGGGTGTACGAAGTGGCGCGGCAGATCGACGCCGATATCTACGTCAACATCCAGGGCGACGAGCCGACGCTGACGGCGGATTTCTTTTCGCCGCTGTTGGCGCTCTTCGATCGGCCCGAGGTCGAGGTTTCCACGCTGGCTTTTCGTTGTCCGCCGGAGGAGTTCACCAATCCCAACGCCGTCAAAGTCGTGACCGCTCTCGATGGGCGCGCGCTCTACTTTTCGCGGGCGACGATTCCTTTCGACCGGGACAAGACGGGCTTTGCCGGCTACCGCAAGCATTTGGGAATTTATGCCTACCGGAAAGCCGCGCTGGAGCGATTTGCGGTGTTGCCACCTTCGCCGCTGGAGAAGCTGGAGCGGCTGGAGCAATTGCGGCTGCTCGAGAACGGGATTGCTCTCTATGTGGCCGATGCGCCGCGGGACACCATTGGCGTGGATACGGAAGAGGATCTGATGCGGGCCGAGGCGATGATCAAGGGGATTGCGTAACGAAGCGACGCGCAGGCTATTCAGAGAATCGGAATTGCGCGCAAGAATCGGATAGCGTGCCCTGCTGGGATGAGCGACCATGGTTTCCATGAACAGCAAGCCCCAATTCGTTGGCAAGGCAGGGAGCGGCAAAACACCATTCTCAAGGGCAATCGATCCTGAGATTGCATGGCGGCAGATTCTCGCGCGCGATTCCGCTGCGGCCTTTCTCTATGCGGTCACCACAACCGGCGTGTTTTGCAGGCCGAACTGCACGAGCCGGCGACCGCTCAAGGCCAACGTGCGTTTCTTCGGCTCGGCGGCGCAGGCACAGGCTGCTGGGTTTCGCGCCTGCAAGCGCTGCCGGCCGAACACTGTGTGCGGCAATCCTTTGGACACGGTTCGCGCGCATATTGAGGCCAATCTCGACCGGGCGGTGCGGCTTGAGGAACTGGGGCGCGTGGCGGGGTTGAGCCCATTTACCGTGCAGCGGATGTTCAAGCGTGAGATGGGCGTGAGCCCGCTCGCTTATCAGCGCGCGCTCAGGGCTCGCTCGCTGCGCAGCGCGCTCAAGCAGGGAGATACCGTGACCAACGCAATTTACGAAGCAGGGTTCGGCTCATCGAGCCGCGCTTACGCCGGCGCGCAACTGGGCATGACGCCGGCGCGCTTTGCCAAAGGCGGCAAAGGCGAAAAGATCGACTGGGCTGCTGCCCTTTCACCTTTTGGTTGGGTGATTGTGGGCGCAACGGACCGCGGGCTGTGCTGGCTGGCTCTGGGCGGCTCCGCAGCCGAGGCCGAAGCAAGTTTGTGCGAAGAATTTCCGCTGGCTGAACTGCGGCGCGATCCGGCCCTTAAGAGGCTGGTGGATGCGGCGGCGGCGACTGTCAGCAGCAGCACGAACGCTGGCCAAAAGCACGATGCAGCGCAGGTTCCGTTGGATCTGCGCGGGACGGCCTTCCAGCTTCGCGTTTGGCAGGCGCTGCGCACGATTCCACGTGGGGAAACGCGCACCTACAGCCAACTGGCCCGCGAGATGGGCCAACCCAATGCAACTCGCGCGGTGGCTCGAGCTTGCGCGCTTAACCGGGTTTCTGTCCTGGTGCCTTGCCACCGGGTTGTTGGCGCCAGCGGTTCGCTCACCGGATACCGGTGGGGAATCGAACGCAAGCGCCAACTGCTCGAAGCAGAACGAGTCTGACTCGCTTACAGCCGCGCCCTGCCTGACGCATGGACCGTCTGCCAGCTCGCCCAGATGGAATCGTCCGAGCGGACAGAGATCGGCGTTGTGAATAGGGCCTTGTGCGTTCCCCGTATCGGCCACCCCCGCGATGGCCATCGGCGGGCGTGGGTCCGGTGCGAGTCGGGGGGACTGTGCGGCGAGGCGGCCACCGCAGTGAAACGATTTTGCTAGCGTGTTGCGCTGTAACCCGCGTATGGTTTCTGTACGTTTCGAGTGTCCTTCCCCAACTCACTTAACTCACACAGAAATTGCACGGAGGTTTGAGATATGTCGATATCCCGTATTCTGCTGGGCGCTGCGATTGTCGCGGCGCTCTCGATTCCACTTACTGCTCAACAAGCGCCAACCGGTTACCACAGCATTGCGTGTGTAAAGGTGGACCCTGGCAAAAGAGCCGGAATTGAAGAATGGATCGCCGGTACCGGACGAAAGCTGGACCAGTCGCTTGTGGATTCCGGCACGATTGCAGGCACGATTGCGCTGCGAACCGAGTTGCCCCAGGGCACAGTTTCGGAGTGCGACTATGTGTTTGTCACCTTCTTCAAGGGCTTGCCGCCTGCACCGTGGAGCAATGAGGAGTTGTCGAAGGCTCTGAACAAGGCGGGCATCCCGATGACGGCGGAGGAGTTCTACACGAAGCGCGGCGAACTGGGCACGCTGGTGTACGACAATATTACGCAGTACCAGACGCTGGTGGGCGGCGCCAAGAAGGGGGATTACCTGGCCTTCAACTCGATGAGCGCGTCCGATGTCGGCGCTTGCGTGGCGTACAACAAGAAGGTGTGGCAGCCGCTCGCCGAAGAGATGGTGAAGGCTGGGAACTCAGACGGCTGGGCGATCAATGTGCAGGTGTTTCCGCGCGGCACCAAGGACAAAACCGCGGTGAGCACGGTGGATCTGTTTCCAAGCTGGGATGCGTTCGTCAACTTTTACGGCAGCATTTCGGACGCCTGGAAGAAGGTGCATCCAGACGTGGATATCAACAGCGCGATGGAGAATTTTGGGAAGCTTTGCTCGATTGAGCACACGGTGCTGTACAAGATCGTGGATGTAACGGTTCCGGCGAAATAGGCATTGGCTGGAATGGCGACGGCCCGGGCCGCGATCCCTGCCGCCTTTGCGGAGGGGGATTGCAGGCCCGGGGCTTTGCTTTTGCGGCCTGACTGGCGGGTCAATTGAGCTGTTGGTAATCGGAGAGATTCCCGGTCGTTGCCGCGGGCATGTGTGCGATCCCACCCTTTCGCGATGGTGCAGCGAAAGGATGGGGCACCCGCAGTTTACTGGCTTGGAAAAGGGCGTCCGCCCGCCAGAATCCCATATGCGCTCATCGATCGCTACGGAGGGGTTTGTTGGCGACGGCGAGGAGGGTTTGGAACTGCGGCGTCTCCGGCTCCTTGTGGACGCCGGATGTTTGCGCATTGGTGAAGCCGGCTTTTTCCAGCATGGCTTCGAGCTCGGCTTTGCTGAAGCCTAGCTTGCCGGTTCGATCGGCTGCCGTCCCTCTCTTTTGAGGCTGTGGAGAATCGAAGGCCTTGTGAGCCTGGCCGCAAAAATCGCGGCTAGGATGGGACACCCGGCAGTGTCTTCAGGCGGAGGTTCTTGCAGATGGTCAGTTCGCCCGACTGGTCCAACTCATAATCAAATCCGGCTAAGGCATTGAAGAACATTGCGCGACAGTCGTCCCCGTGGAGTTCGATACAGAGATTGCGCACTCTATGCAGCCAGGTTTTCGCCGTCTCGCCAAAGACAACTAGTTCAGCTCCCTCGATATCGATCTTGAGCAAGTCGACGCAGCCAGAGCTCGACAAATCGATCAGGCTGCTAATATCCCAGGCTTCAACTTCGCCCGAGTGTCCTCCGGAAGGAAGAAATACCTGTGTGGCCCACTCGCGGCCGTCGCGAAAGGCGCCACGTGAAAGAGATAGCCTGGTGTTATGAGACCAGACGGCGCCGTGCAAAACCTGCGCTCTTTCTCCGTATGGCTCCAAGTTGGTTCTACACATTTCCACGTTTCCCTCATCGGGTTCCACGGCTAAAATGCGCGACTCCGGGAAACAGTTGAGGAAATAGGCTGAGGCAAAGCCGACGTTAGCGCCCAGGTCAAGGATGAAAGAGACACTCTTGAGATGACGCAACGCGAAATATTCCTGCTCGAGGAATATCTGGCAGAAAACATCGATATCGCTGCTGCCACGCAAACGAACATTCAGAGGGTACCGGAATCGGCGTGGGCGCGCACGCCATTGTGCCCGTCCTGGCATACCCAGTTTCCAACTCAATCGACATCGGAACCACTGCAGAGTAATTCGGACGCCGGCCCGACTGCATCCTTTGATCAGAGCTGAAACGTAGTACTTTGATTTTCCGAAGTCGAGCATTGGAAAGAGACTATCATCACAGTTGCCGATGAGGCTACGGGCCCGGCCCCGAGGGTGTCCCGGCGTACAGATGGAAGAGGCCACCATTTCGGCTGAATCAGGAGTGGGGCAGCCGGCGCTCAGTTGCACGGCTCATGCGCCAGTTAAAATCCCACCGCGCTCACTGCGCCGGCTAATTTTGACGCCGCAAGCTTTTTGCGTCAGCCAGGTGCCTCTCCAGCACCGGCAGAGCCTATTCCGCATAGGTCTCCAGCTTGGGATGGGTGGATACAAAATCGTCGAGCGGCTTATGGGGCTGTTCTCGCTGGCTTGTTTGCCACGGCCAGCAGGGTTTGGAACTGCGGCGTCTCCGGCTCCTTGTGGACTACGGATGTCTGGACGCCGGTAAAGCCGGCATTTTCCAGCATGGATTCCAGCTCGGCTTCGCTGAAGCCTAGCCATTCATCGGCGTAGAGTTCGCGGGCCTCTTCGAAGCGGTGCTTGGCCAGGTCAAGGAGGACGATTCGGCCGCCGGGGACGAGGATTCTTGCGGCTTCTTCGATGGCGCGCTCGGGGTGCAGGGCGTGATGGAGGGATTGGGAGAAGAAGACGAGGTCGACTTCGGCGTCGGCGATGGGGATCTCTTCCATGTCGCCGAGGCGGAACTCGACATTCTCGACGCCGTGGCGGAGGGCCTGGTCGCGGCCAACTTCGATCATCTTGGCGGAGGTGTCGACGGCGATGACTTTCCTGGCGCGCTGGGCAAGGAGAAGCGCAAAGGCGCCTTCGCCGGCGCCGAGATCGGCGATGGTCATGGGGGGCATTAAGAGGAGGAGCGCTTCGGCGACGCCTTTCCAGGACTGGCCGGGGACGTAGTCTTTGCCGAGGCGGCCGGCTACGGAGTCAAAAAAGCTGCGCATTTTGTCCTGGCGCTTGCGGAGGACGCGGCGCATGGCGGACTGATCGGAGGCGGCTTCGGGGATTTCCTGGCTGGCTCGGGCGAGCAGGTTGTCAAAAAAGCTGTCTGCGGAAGTTCCCTCAGGGGCTAAAGCCCGCTCAGATGTTGCAACGGATTTGTACGGGCTAAAGCCCGTACCCTTCAAGCTAAAGCCCGTACCCTTCAAGCTAAAGCCCGTACCCTTCAAGCTAAAGCCCGTGCCCTTCAAGCTAAAGCCCGTGTCCTTCAAGTGGTAGAGGCTGCTTTTGCCGGTGCGGCGGTCTTCAACCAGGCCGGCTTGCTTGAGTTGGGAGAGGTGGGTGGAGATGGTGCTCTGGCCCATGACCAGGATTTCCTGCAATTCGGCGACGGAAAGCTCCTCGCCCTTGAGGAGGAGCAGGATGCGGAGCCGGTTCAAATCGGCAACGACGCGCAGGATTTTTACGATCGAGGGCATAGTTTTCGGTTGACTGGGTAGCCGAGGTTCTGATACATATCAACATATCACGATGGGACGATATCAAGGAGAAAACATATGGCAAGCTCGACGTTGGAAGTGACCGAACTGAAGTACAAAGTGGCCGATATGGCGCTGGCCGACTGGGGCCGCAAGGAGATCACCATCGCCGAGCAGGAGATGCCGGGGCTGATGTCGATCCGGAACAAGTATGCGGCGGGCAAGCCGCTGGCGGACGTGCGGGTGACGGGCTCGCTGCACATGACGATCCAGACGGCGGTGTTGATAGAGACGCTGGTGAGCCTGGGCGCGGAAGTTCGCTGGGCGAGCTGCAACATCTTCTCGACGCAGGACCATGCGGCGGCTGCGATTGCGGCGACGGGCGTGCCGGTGTTCGCGTGGAAGGGCGAGTCGCTGGAGGAGTACTGGTGGTGCACGTACCAGGCGCTGGCGCACAAGGGCGGCAAGGGTCCGCAACTGGTAGTGGACGACGGCGGCGATGTGACGCTGCTGATCCACAAGGGCTATGAGCTGGAAGAAGGCGACGGCTGGGTGAATACGGCGTCGGGCAACCACGAAGAGCAGGTGATCAAGGACCTGCTGAAGAAGGTCTATGCCGAAGACAAGCAGCACTGGCACAAGGTTGCCAAGGAGTGGCGCGGCGTTTCAGAAGAGACCACGACGGGTGTGCACCGGCTCTACAAGATGATGGAGCAGGGCAAGTTGCTGGTTCCGGCGATTAATGTGAATGACTCGGTGACCAAGTCGAAGTTCGACAATTTATACGGCTGCCGCGAGTCGCTGGCGGACGGCATCAAGCGCGCGACCGATGTGATGGTTGCGGGCAAGGTCGCGGTGATCTGCGGGTATGGCGATGTGGGCAAGGGCTGCGCGCACTCGCTGCGCGGGATGGGCGCGCGATGCATTGTGACCGAGGTCGACCCCATCAACGCGCTGCAGGCGGCGATGGAAGGCTTCGAAGTGACGACGGTGGAGGACACGCTGGGGCGCGGCGATATTTATGTGACGTGCACGGGCAACACGGACATCATCACTCTCGAGCACATGAAGAAGATGAAGGACCAGGCGATCGTGTGCAACATCGGTCACTTCGACAACGAGATTCAGGTGGATCCGTTGAACGAGGAGAAGGGCGTGACCAAGCTGAACATCAAGCCGCAGGTGGATTTCTACAAGTTCCCCGACGGGCATGGAATCTTTGTGCTGGCCGAGGGGCGGCTGGTGAATCTGGGCTGCGCGACTGGGCATCCGAGCTTTGTGATGTCGAACAGCTTTGCCAACCAGACGCTGGCGCAGTTGGACCTGTGGGCCCACAAGGACACCTACAAGGTGGGTGTTTATGTGCTGCCTAAGAAGCTGGATGAGGAAGTGGCGCGGCTGCATCTGGACAAGATCGGCGTGAAGCTTACCACGCTGAGCGCCAAGCAGGCCGATTACCTGGGCGTGCCGGTGGAAGGGCCGTATAAGGCGGAGAACTACAGGTACTGAAGGGCAGTGAACAGTGGACAGTGGACAGTGGACAGTGGACAGTGGACAGTGGACAGTGGACAGTGAACAGTGGACAGTGGACAGTGGACAGTGGACAGTGGACAGTTATCCGGTTGAGCATGATCGGATCCCAGGTCTCAGAAGCGAGACCTGGGGCACCCGGCCCATGTTAGGGATTAGTGGTTAGTGCCGATTGTTCTGCAAGTGGAACAACCGGCAGTTTTCGTAATCAACGCTGCAGTTCGAGAACGCATATATGGCTTCACCGCTGAGTTTTTCGTTTGAGCTGTTTCCGCCGCGGACGCCGGAAGGCGTGGCGAAGCTGCCGGCTGTGATCGGACAGTTGGCGGCGGTGCGGCCGAATTATTTTTCCGTGACCTACGGCGCGGGCGGCTCCGACCAGGACGGCACCTACGAGACGATTGTGGCGGTGGTGAAGCACGCGGGCGTGGAGGCTGCGCCGCACCTGACTTGCGTGGGCTCGACGCGGGCGCATGTTGCCGCGCTGCTCAATCGCTATCGGGAGATGGGCGTAAAGCGCATTGTGGCGCTGCGCGGAGACCTGCCCGCGACGGCCATGAGCCCCTCCGCGCCGGGCGAGTTTCATTACGCCAATGAGCTTGTGAGCTTCATCCGCGAGACGCACGGGGACCACTTCCACATTGAGGTGGCTGCTTACCCGGAGATGCACCCGCAGGCGTTGAAGCCGACCGAGGATTTTGAGAACTTCAAGCGCAAGGTGGAGGCTGGAGCGGACGCGGCGCTGACACAGCTCTTTTACAACGCCGACGCCTATTTCGATTTTGTGGAGCGGTGCCGCAAGTCGGGCATCGGGATTCCGATTGTGCCGGGCATCATGCCGATCACCGGCTTTGCGAATATCGTGCGTTTCTGCGCTGGGTGCGGGGCGGATTTGCCACGCTGGATCCGGTTGCGGCTGGAAGAGATCGAGGACTCGAAGCCTGCGCTGCAGGAGTTTGGCGCGGAGGTGGTGACGCGGTTGTGCGAGACACTGCTACGCGGCGGTGCGCCGGGGCTGCACTTCTACACCGTCAACCAGGCGGGGCCCACGCTGCGGCTTTGGAAGAATCTGGGGCTGCCTGTGCCGGCTTAGCTGCCCGTGGTGAAAGTCGAAACGGCCTAAGACCATCCCTCGGGGCTAAAGCCCACTGTTTCTTATCGGCGGCTTACGGCACGACTGAAGTCGTGCCCTTTCAAAACCCGACCCGCCCTTGTTTTTTCAACAAGTTCTTAGAGGAATGGTGTTTTGCTCACCGCCTCTTGCGGCCAGCCAGCCGCTGATAGAGCCTCCAGGCCGCGTTGTGAAGCAGGCGGGTCTGTTCCGCCTTGAGAGCGGCGTAGGAGCGCTTGACGTAGCGATCGAACTCCGGCGGCCAGCCGATGGTGGAGCGGGTTTCGGAGTAGTCTCCATCCGCCCACTTGGCCAGCACCGCTTTGTAGCCGACTACGTGGGTGACAAACTCCAGCAGGCAGAGCGGCATCTCTTCTTCGACGATCAGGTGCGCTTTCTCGATGATGATCTTTTCGCGAACATCGTTCAGGGGCATGAAGATTGTGGTCATCCACAGCATCCACTCCTTCTTGTCTTCATCGCGGATGGGATGGCAGTGGGTCTTGCCCTGCTTTTTCAGGAGTGACTGGTAGGCGATGTCGCCGGCCCGCGAGGCGACATAGAGCGGGCCGTAGAACTCGTTAAGGCGCTGGTCGACAAGGCGCAGCCGGTCGCTTCGGCGCGCCATCATGCGGGTGAATAAAAACGTCACAAGATAACCGGCAAAGGCCAGAAAAATTGTGAGCACGGCCGCGTTTTGCAGCGAACCGGGAAGGATGATCGACGATGGGTCCATGGGTTTCCCTGGCCAGAAGTATACGCGGATAGAGAGACTCGGGAATGTGATCGCGTTGGGTGGCGAGGCGGGCAGTTTCGGTTCGCTACCGGAAACACCTTATGGCAATCGGCCCTAATTCACGTCGTCGGCGATGAAGGCTTCTACGGGCGGATTGGAGGTCAACTGGGCGTCGACCAGAAGGACGGTGCGCACTTCGCCGCCAGAGAGGTAGATGGCGGGCGAAGTGTACTTGGGTGTCGCTTTGCCGGCGGGCGTAACGACCATGGTGACGGTCTGCGACGTGAAATCGATGTAGCTGAGCGAGCCGCCTACGGGGAGATTCGCCACGATTGGGATGCTGTTGGCCAGCGTGACGCCGGAGGGAATCATGTAGACGTCGACGGCGCCGGTCTTGATGGCTTGATTGAGAAAGCGGAAGTCGGAGTGGCCGGTTGGGGCCGAGATCTGCTGATCGGTCAGCACGGAGACGGTATAGCCGGAGGGAGTGCCGCTTAGGTCGCTGAGGAAGACGGAGTACTGGTGGCCGGCGAGCAGAGGATTGCTGGTGGTGGTCATCGAGTCGCCCGTGCCGGCGTTCGCGATCTCGATGGGAGCCGCAGCGATGGCGGTCAAGGTGGCATAAGGGGTGATGGTTCCCTGGCCGACGTTGCCGGCAATGGTAGAGCCTTCGACAATGACATTAAAGGGTGGAGCGACGTACGAGGCGTCAATCGCGCGGACCAGGGTAGGTTGCGTGTACGTGGCCACGTTGACACAGCCGGAAAGCGAAAACGCGAGAGCAAGCGAGAGGGCGGCTGCCGCGGCCAGCCCGGGCAGCGTCAACTGCCGTGCTTTTGCCATCCGCCGGTTCCGGTTCATCCTCATCGTACGCATCTCTTGGAGTGGCCCAGGTCTCATCCCCATAGTACAGGGAGGGAATGAGATGAGTTTACGACTTTTTTGCCACTCGGCGGGGTGAGGATTCAGGCCGTCAACAAGATGGGCGCGATTTCGCTCACAAGCCGCCGTGGAAGCGTCCGAATCCTCGGGCCAGCATGACAGACATGATCAGCATTCCTGCGCCGAGGGTGAGTGCGTGTTGCCAATTTTGCAGGTTGAAGCTGCCGACGTGGTAGATGAGCAGGTAGGCAACGGCGAGGTTGAAGAATCCCCAGAGGACGTTGACCGTGGAGGAGGACAAGCCTTTGCCGGGCGGCTTTGCGAATGGAGACTGGAAGGGACGGCCTGAGATGCCATTGCCGATGTGGGGCAGGGAATTGGCAAGGAATGCCCCGCCGAAGAAGTAGGCCAGATAGTTGGTCCAGTGCATGATGGCTCCGATTTGTTTTCCGAGCAGAATATTAGCAGACGTTAGCTTGCGCCCAGGTAGATAAAGCGGAGCAGGAACAGCGCGGCGAGCAGATAGAGTAGCCAGTCTTTCCTGGTGGCTTTTCCGGCGGCCACATGCAGCACAGCCCAGGCGATGATGCCGAAGCCGAGGCCGTTGGCAATGGAATAGGTAAGCGGGATCAGGACCAGGGTGAGGAAGGCGGGGACGGCGACGAGGGGGTCGTGCCAGCGGATCTCGGTAATGGTGGCCAGCATGAGTGAACCGACGAGGATGAGCGCGGGCGCGGTGGCTGCCGGGGGGACGATGCCCACAAAAGGCGCGGCGCCGATTGCCCCGAGAAAAAGCAAACCTGTGACGATGGCCGTGACGCCGCTGCGGCCGCCTGCCATGACGCCGGCGGTCGACTCCACGTAGCTGGTTACGGTCGAAGTTCCAGCGAGGGAGCCGAAGACGCTGGAGGTGGCATCGGCAAACAGAATCCTGTTGAGGCGGGGGATGGAGTGGTCGGCGGCGATGAGGCCAGCGCGCTTGGTGACGGCGACCAGGGTGCCCAGGTTATCGAACAGGTCCACGAAAAAGAAGACGAAGACGATTTCGAGCAAGCCCTTGTTGAGAGCGCCGCGGATGTCGAGCTTGAAGGCGGTACCGGCGAGGGCGTGGAGGCCGCCTGGAGCTGGCGTCCAGCGGAGGAGATTTTGTGCCCAAGCGACCGCTTGAGTTGGAGGCGCTCCGCTCGCCAGGGCTCCGGAATGGAGGATGGCGAAGGCGCAGGCCCAGGCGAGGGCTGTTGTGGTCAGTACTCCGATGAGAATGGAGCCGCGGATTTTTCTGATTTCGAGCGCGACCATGAGGATGAGGCCAAGCAATGCCAGCGCGGTGGTGGGATTGCGCAGGTTGCCCATTCCGACGAGGGTTTCAGGGTCGCCGATGACCAGGCCCGCGTTGCGAAAACCGATGAAGGCGATGAAGAGTCCGATGCCGCTGGCAACCGCTGCGTAAAGTTCGTGGGGAATGGAGCGCAGAATCATTTGCTGGATGCCACCGGCAGTGATCGCGAGGAATATGACGCCGGAGAGAAAGACCGCGCCCAGGGCAGTCTGCCAGGGAATGTGCATCTTGAGGCAGACGGTGTAGGTGAAATATGCATTGAGGCCCATGCCGGGGGCCAGGGCGATGGGGTAGCGGGCGACAATGCCCATCAAAATGGAGCCGAAGGCAGCAGACAGGCAGGTGGCCACAGTCGCAGCGGCCAGAGGAACTCCGGCAGCCGAAAGGATGGCCGGATTGACCAGCACGATATACGCCATCGTCAGGAAGGTAGTGACGCCGGCCAGAATCTCGGTGCGCCAATTGGTTCCCAGATGGGCAAATTCGAAGTAGGTTTCAAGGTACTTGAGCATAGGCGGGTACTGTTAGGAAAACATATGTGGGGCCGATCGCAAAGAAGATTGTGTTCACCCAGGGCAATCGCATTTGAAAAAGCCTGCGTTGGGATTTGGCGAAAAGCTTCATGCGCGGCACGGAAAAGGTCGAAAGAGACACCCCAGGCGGCTCGAAATGTGGCAGGGGCTAAAGCCCGGCGCCTTTTTGTGGTCGTTTTGCGGCCTGACTGAAGTCATGCCCTTTTACAAAGCTCGCTTCGATGGAGTCGTTGCAGCAGCCTGAGACGTTCGCTTGCCATGAAAATTCAAATACGATTGCCCTGGTTGTTCACCGGTTTTGCTTTGTTTGCCGACCGGGTCTTGTTACCATAAAGGACCCATGGTGCCGGTTTCAAAAAATCGTCGTCGCATCGTCCCGATTCTGCGGGCAATAATCGAGGTTGCGTTTATCGTCTTTCTCTTCTATTCGAACCTATTGATGGGGGAGTTTACACACGCCAACGGGCAGGGGAAGAGCCTGGCGTTCGCGTTAAACGACATATTTACGGGAACGAATTTTGTGATTGCCATGATCTCAGCGTGCATCGGGTATGCGGGGTTTGAGTATATGCGGAAGAGGCTCTAGTGTAGGCCGCCGCAAATATGGTCACTTTCAAAAGGCTCCAAGTTGGTATCGAATTGCCAGAAGCCTTCCCTCAGGGGCTGAAGCCCACGCTGATTTTACGGCAGTTGCGGCACGACTGAAGTCGTGCCCTTTCAAAACATAAACAACCGTCTGTGTGGCTGACGCCACTAATAGTGGCGTGCAGCAATGGAACCGAACTCAGGCAAGCAGTTTAGCCGCATCCTTGGCGAAGTAGGTTACGGCGAAATCGGCGCCAGCACGGCGAATTCCCAGGAGCGACTCGATGATGGTGCGATCGCGGTCGAGCCAGCCTTTAGCGAAGGCGGCTTGCAGCATGGAGTACTCCCCTGAGACTTGATATGCGCCGATGGGAACATCGACACGCTCGCGAGCCGCGCGGATCACGTCGAGGTAAGGCATGGCCGGCTTCATGAGGATCATGTCGGCGCCCTCTCCGAGGTCGAGGTCGATCTCGCGCATGGCTTCGCGCAGGTTGGCGCCGTCCATCTGGTAGGTTTTGCGATCGCCGAACTGGGGCGCTGAATCGGCGGCCTCGCGGAAGGGACCGTAAAAGGCAGAGGCGAATTTGGAGGCGTAGCTGAGGATGGGCGTCTGCGAGCAGCCTTCTGTGTCGAGGGCGCGGCGAATGGCTGCGACACGGCCATCCATCATGTCGCTGGGGGCGACGATGTCGGCGCCGGCCTTGGCCTGGCTGACGGCGGTGCGGGCCAGCAACTCGAGGGTTGAATCGTTGTCGACTTCGAAGCCGTCGCGGCCCTGGACGATGATGCCGCAGTGGCCGTGGCTGGTGTACTCGCAGAGGCAGACGTCGGCGATGAGGACCAGCTTTTTGGAAGCAGCGGAATGACGCATGGCGCGCAAAGCCTGTTGCACGATGCCGCCTTCCTCCCATGCGCCGGCGCCTTCTTCGTCCTTGGTCTCCGGGAGGCCGAAAAGCAGCAAACCGCCGAGGCCCAGGCCGGCCGCTTCTTCGGCTTCGCGGACGGCTTCATCGACAGAGAGGTTGAAGACGCCGGGCATGGAGCCGACTTCGCGGCGGACGCCTTGACCGGGGCAAATAAACAGCGGGTAGATCAGGTCGCCGGGCTCGATAACCGTTTCGCGCACCAGGGCGCGCATGGAATCGCTGCGCCGAAGGCGGCGCATCCGCATTTGAGGGAAACTCATGGCTTAAATTGTAGTTGAAGCGGCGGCCAAAAACAGCTTCTAGCTTCTAGCCTCTAGCTTCTAGCTCAAAGGCCCCGGAACCGTCGGAATCAGCCGGCATCGGTCGCACAGAACCCATAAGCTAGAAGCTAGGTGTCTGTCGGTCATAGCATTCGCCAAGGCCGATTCATCGGTTTTCAGGTCAGGATGCCGGATGTAGGGCGTGCAGGCAGTAGTCCCGTTGGTAGCTTATAGCGAGCCATCTCTGCCG
>Ga0181520_10000900_pt1 | contig 63774 bp, 59 predicted proteins | sample PEATcosm2014_Bin_29_FD_132451 | JGI IMG/M metagenome (GOLD analysis project Ga0181520, IMG submission 132451) | Peatland microbial communities from MTU Mesocosm Facility, Houghton, MI, USA - PEATcosm2014_Bin02_30_metaG | ecosystem: Environmental > Terrestrial > Soil > Wetlands > Peat | place...
CAAGATGAACGCCAAAGTGCGGCGCCCTTGACCCGGTCCTGGCCACCAGAGGCAGACTCCGCGCGCGAATTGAAATAACGCCCTTGACAGAAGCCGACGCTGTCATACACGGGGCACAGCTTCTCATGGCTCAGCTTGGTCTTTCGGAAATGGTGATCGGGCCACCTGCCGCACGGCCTTACTTCTCGACATTAATCGAGAGAAGGTTTGATTTGAGAGTGATGGCTGGGTCGAACGGGCTGGAGCGGGTCGCCTGAATGACGTACGCTCCTGGCGAGGTCATATTGAACATGTCATTGAGAAGCACATATTCATCGACGTCTCCACCGGGCGCGACAGTTTTTAGCATTTTGCTCCCAGCTATCGCCGGTTGGTTCGCTCGGGCCGTCGGCTTACCATCTGGGTCGATGACGGTTATCGAATAATAGTGCTCGCCGTGGCCGCCACCAACCGACCTCCGGACGGTGAACTCCTTATCGGTGGTGTTCTTCAGGATAATACGTATTCGAAGTGGCTGGCCCACCAGGACAGTAGTGTCTTTGGCCTCAATGGTAATTGTTGGCTGTTGCGCAACCAATGGAAAGGCGACGCAACAAATTCCAAGCATCAGCGATGAGAGAGTGCATTTCCTCATGAGTCGCATGTGAAGATCCTTTCTAATAGTGCAGGCCGCAAGGGGCTGTTGTGGGCGGTGTTACTATGCTCCAATCAGGCGGATAGTTGGAACTGGGCGTGAAGACTGGCACAAATCTGGCTCACATTGATGACAAGACCTAGCGGTGAAGTCGGTCGATCAATCGAGTCTCTTGAGGGCTTTTTTCACCAGAATAGCTGCTCCCTTGTTAATCGCGCTCACGGGGCGGGCGGTGCGAGGGGTACCCGGATCTCTTTACCGTCTGACCCAATGATGACCCGGTGCGCCGGAACTATGCTGAGATAGTAGGATTTTGAGCCAATGTCATAAAAGAGGTCATAGATCAGATTGCTCGGCATTGCACTGAGTATTCTGCCCAATCGTTCGCGGCATGAAAGAAGCTCCGTGTAGCCCTTGATTGTTGTCTGACTGAGAGAGTTACTCGGTACAAGGCCCAGTTCGATGGGAGTATTTGTTGCGCAATGCGACGTTAATTCTTGCAATGCATCAAGTCCCGACTGCTGCTCTGACTTTACCTGAATCAGCTCGTCAAAAATCTGGGTCGACTTGCTACTTGATGGTGATCGCGATGAACCTCTTATACAAAACCGGTGATTAGGTGTCTCGATCAGCGTGAAATAACCTGGATTCGCGCTCGAATTGTAGGCCTGAACCAGCATTTCCAGGACGCTTCGCTCGTCCGGATTCGTTGAGCTTATCCGACCCAAGTTCGCGAAGAATACGCCGCCCGATGGTATAAGGACGCCCTTGCTTTCTGGGTGTTGCTTTCGCCATTCTGGCACGCTGGCATCCTTGGCTTCTCCGTTTGCGTAGACGGGATCTTCATAATCCACTTTCCACCCGTATTGTTCGGCGATCACGCCAAGCGCCGCAGCCAATGGCCGAGCCGCATCAGCCTTCACGATGGTGTCTTCTCCCGAATGCACTATCGAGGCTGGAGGCGAGGATTCCTGAGCATGGGCCCAGTTCGCCGTTAGGACGATGACAAGAACAGCGACGATTTGACGGTTACAACAAGGGTGCATCGATCAATCCTCAATAATACGAATAGTGTGGGGCACAGACTCCTGCTCGGCAATTCGTGATTCCGGTGGAGTCAATTGTGGTGGAAAGTGGAGAGTTGTAGACGTATATCACTGGTTGGCTCGATGGACAGGTTAGCGACAGGCTTTGATATGCAGTTACTCCGCAAGGAAGTGGCTTTCCCGCCGCAGGATTGTTTTGTTGGTACCATTTAACCGGACCAGGAAAGAATCCCACTATATCGGGACCCCACTGCCCGCTTCCGGGGGGCACTGCCTGTGATTCTGCGACTCCAGGCGTAATTCCGCCGACAGTCCAAGTTCCGCCTGTAACCGACGTGAGCTGTGGATAAGGCGAGCCGCTCCACCAGCAACTATCCGACCCTATTTGGCCTTCCGATTCGGAGACTGAAGCACCATTATCCGACGCTCCTGAGGCAACTTGGAGGGTCTGAATAAAGTCTGACGCAGTCGGTGAGGCCGGGGCAATAACTGCTTGTCGTGCGTATTGCGTCGTCTCCCCGGTCGGCGTTTGGCAGGTGGAGACCGTGGTCCCTCCTGAGTTTCCATAGACATACTGCGGGCAGTTTTGAGGAGGCGGAGAGCAGTATTGGGGAATACAGGCAGGCGCGGGACCGAAGTAGGCGTTAATCGAGGTTGATCCAGGGCTGACACCTGTCACCAACCCGGGGTTGGCTTGCCCCGCAGTCTGCACCGAGGCAATTGGAGGATTCGAGCTGCTCCAATTGGCTCTCGAACTGATCAGGTAAGCCGACCCATCACACATCCAATAGGTATAGTTACCCGCAGCCGTTGTCCCTGTTGACAGGATGAATGAGTTCGGGGTTATTCGTGTTTGGGTGAGTCCGGAGCAGCTAGTGCAGCCCATGCCGCAGGTGCCTTTGCGGGGATTGTAGATGCCGACGGAGATCACAGCCGTCATCTGGTCCATTGGATCGTCTGTCGCGGGCGATACCAGCAGGCTGCCTTGCTGGGCATCGTGCGAGAGGATGTTTCCGTCCTGATCGGGCTGTTGCGTGCGGATCAGCTCGCCGATGTCGACCATGGTGGAAGCATACTCTTCGAGATGGATTGGCAACGTGTATTTCGCTCCAGCTCCGTAGCGCACGAGCACGATCAAATCCTCGGGAGAGTCGGTCGGGTTCCAGATGGTGTACATGGTGTCAAAGCCGTTCTGCGCGTCCCAATATGCGGAGTTCTTGGCTCCGCTCGGAGCAATCGCTTCGGGGAGGATGGGGAAGACGTAGTTTCCGGTTCCATCGGTGCTGCCGGTCGCGGCGATGATATCGGTGTAGTCGCCCGTGAATTCGTAGAGAAGGTTCAGATCGGAGACGCCGGGATAGTTGTTGAGAACGTCGTGGATGTCGAGTTCTCGGGCTTGCCCGGGCTGAATGACGAGATCGGGAAGGGAGAGATGTTGGGCTGTGTTTCCCTCTTGATACCAAGCGGAGAAGTGCAAAGTACGGACTTCGGAGGCGATGTTGCGGAAGAAGGCATAGGGGTAGAATCGCAGTCCGGGAGGAAAGCCCAGATGCGGATTCTGCTCGTTGACCATCATACCGGCGCTTCCAAGCCGGCGGTCGCCAATCTCTCGCGCTCTGGTAGCGACCGGAAACAGTGGCATGTTGGTTGAGAATCCGGTGGTCAGGTCTTCGAGGCCACCAACGACTTGCAACGCGCCGCTCGGACCGATGTGCGAGACAGTGACTCCGCCGACACGCTGATCGTTGAGCCCAAAGACGTCGCGCAGATCGATGAGAGCGGTGGCGTGGCCCTGAAGAGTGACGTCGCGGGCGGTATTGCTGCGTTGACCCGACATCGCCACATGAACCGACAGCTGGTTGTCAGTGGTATTGGCAAGCCCGATAAAGCCACCGCCATTGTGGCCTTCGCGGAACCATAACCCTTCATAGGTGGTTCCGTTTGCCGAATCCCGAAATTCGCGAAGCTTTGCCGGGATTGTCTCTCCCTTGCCTTGGTTCGGAGGAAAGGTAAACGGAGACATGTATTCCAGGCTGCGGACCTCGTCGAGAATGGAAATGTTCGCGAGGATTGCCCCTTGCCATGCATATTGATAGCGCAGCCGTGCGCTGCCGTAAGAGGAGAGGTGCGATTGAACCTTCTTCGGCGCGCTGGCGATGGCTGCATTGAGGTCCACGGTAGTGACAGCGGATTTCGCGAGATGCACGGTAGGTAAATCCCACGATGTTCCGTCGGCCATGTAGATCGTCAGGACTGCGTCGATCTCTGCGACCGAGAGTTGATTGGATAGGTGGACTGTGCTACGAAAATTCTGGTCTGTACGCCAAAGAGCGGAGTAGGCTGAAAACTCTTCAAGGTTTTTGGGAACCGTCGGAGCCGGGGCCTTTGGTGGCGCTTGAGCTTCGGAGGTCAATGAACACACGACGAGCGAGAGCAATAAAGCGAACCGTTTGAGCATAATCCTCCTGGCGTTCTGTAGCAGGATTGAGGGGGCAAAAAACATGAATGGATTTGCGAGATAAATATGCACCAGATTCTGCTTCAGCGATGTGAAAAAATCTTGTAGGGAAAATCGTTATGTGGCAACCGGCATGTACATGGCTGGGAATGCAGGTGACTATTGGTGTACCGGCTACCGGTTGGGGGCGGGGGGCGTCAAAAGAGGTAGTGATATACTTTAGCCCTATGACTGCAAATTCGGGCCGCAACTGGCACGCGCTGGCCGCGCCGCAGTCGGGAGGATTTTTCCGCCTATGAATCCCCGAAGCCGCCGCGCTTTCTTCAGCATGGCCCTTTTCTTTGCCGTCTGCGCAGTCGCGGGCAGCGTTTTGCAGTTTAAGGTGGGGGCACAGTCCTCGGCCGACGAAAGCCAACTGCGCGACAGCCTGAAATCGTTCACCAATGTGTATGCGATCGTGGAGCAGAATTATGCCGAGCCGATCACGGGTGAGAAGGCCGACACGGCGATCTACGACGGGGCGATACCGGGGATGCTGCGGGTGCTCGATCCGCACTCGAGCTTCTATGACCCGAAGGCTTACGCCAAGATGCGCGAGGAGCAGCATGGCCGCTACTACGGCGTGGGCATGACGATCCAGCAGCAGAACAATAAGGTCTATGTGGTCTTTCCCTTTGAGGGATCGCCGGCGTTTAAGAAAGGCATTCACCCCGGTGATGTGATCGTGGCGGTGGACGGCAAGCCGGTGAGCGTTGACGGCAAGGTGCCGGATGGGTTGAATTCGACGGATATGGTGGCCAAGGCGCTGAAGGGGCCGCGGGGCACACGTGTGCAGGCGACGATGCAGCGCGAAGGGCAGGCGAAGCCGCTGGTCTTTGACATGGAGCGGGACGAGATTCCGCACCCTTCGGTCGATCTGGCCTATGAGATCAGGCCGGGCGTGGGGTATATCCACCTGACGCAGTTCCAGGAGACGACGGCGCGAGAGGTGGAGGAGGCGATCGACGGCTTCGGCGACCTGAAAGGACTGGTCTTCGATTTGCGGGGCAACCCCGGCGGGCTGCTGAGCCAGGCTGTGGATGTCTGCGACCACCTGCTGGCCAAGGGACAGGGGATCGTTTCGCAGCATGGGCGGGCGTTTCCGGATCAGGTGTACACGGCGAACCACGGCAATGGGGGAAAGACCTTCCCGATCGTTGTGCTGGTGAATCGCGGGACGGCTTCAGCGGCGGAGATCGTTTCTGGCGCGCTGCAGGACCACGACCGCGCACTGATTGTGGGCGAGACGACCTTTGGCAAAGGGCTGGTGCAGACGGTCTATAACCTGAGCGAGAATACCGGACTGGCACTGACTACTTATCACTACTACACGCCTTCGGGGCGGCTGATCCAGCGGAATTATACGGGAGTTTCGCTGTATGACTACTACAGCCATGGAGGGACGGCGCCGGCCGATACGGCGAACCGCGAGGTGAAGCTGACCGATGCGGGGCGGACGGTGTACGGAGGGGGCGGGATCACTCCCGATGAGAAGATTGAGAGCCCGAAGAGCAACCACTTCCAGGACGAGCTGCTGGAGAAGGATGTCTTCTTCCACTTTGCGCCGATTTATCTGGAGAATCGGACGGTGGACAAGAACTTCCAGGTGGACGATGCGGTGCTTGCCGAGTTCAAGAAGTACCTGACGGAGCAGGAGATTCCCTGGACCGAAGCGGATCTGAACGGGGTGATGGACTGGCTGAAGGTGAGCATCAAGGACAAGATCATCACGATACAGTTTGGCCAGCAGCAGGGGCTGCGCACACGGGCGGACTGGGACCCGATGATCCAGAAGGCATTGACCTATTTGCCCGAGGCACAGGCTCTGGAAGACCATGCCCACAAGGTGCTGGCGCAGAAGGCTGAGGCGCGGAGCGAAACGCAGCCCTAAAGTACGGCGGATATTTGGAAGACAAAGGCCATTCTCCCAAGGGTGGCCTTTTTGCTGCGGGCGGGGCTGAATCGATTTTGGGGAACTGCCGGCTGGCTGGCCGCGTAGATAGGATTGGTGCGAGCGAGGTTGGGTTCACTGCTGCGCCCCCTGATTGCAAAGGAGAAGAATATGCGGTCGATGGTTCGCGTGGCCGGCCTGGCCACACTGCTTTGTCTCGCGGTTCCTGTAAGCTTTGCGAAGTCGCCTGCTCCGGTGTCGAAGAGCGGCGCGGGAACGATTGTGATCGTTTTCAAGGATGGCCACCGGCAGAGCTTCAATCTCTCGGACATTCAGCGAGTGGAGTTTCCGGGGTCGGCGGATGCTGCGAGTGCGGGAACGCCTCTGAACCCCTCGGTGCCGTCGCGCGGCCACTTCCTGGGGAAGTGGGAGGTTGGCGATGGCGGGGGGAATACCTTCTTCATCACGCTTGAAGAGACCGGGGACGCCTGGCGGTCGCTGCACCACGAGCACGGCAAGTGGGCGTATGTCGATGGCGAGGCGCAGGTCACCTGGGATGACGGCTGGAAGGATGCGATCCGCAAGGTCGGATCGAAGTATCAGAAGTGCGCGTTTGGCGCGGACAAGAAGTTTACCGATACTCCTGACAACGTGACGAACGCGCAGAATACGATGCCGCATCCGATCTAACGTGCGAATCCAAGAGTCCTTCGGGGCGGGGCTCGATCCTCGCCCCTTTTTGCCTTAGGCGGCTCTAGTTTTTACGTGCTGCGATCACGACTTGCGTACCGCCGAGGTAGCCGAGCTCTCTCGACCAGTAGAGCCAGGCCTCGGCGTCGGAAAAGCCAACGCTCTCCAGTTGCTGGAGGGTATCCCAGCCAAAGTGACGAAAACACAGGGTGCCTTTGGAGGTGTCGGAGAGGTTGCCTCCGTGGTACTCGGGCTCTAACAGATGCGTGATCTTGCCGGCGCCATCCGCTGTTGCCCTGACCAGGGTCTCTTGAAGATCTAGCCTGAAGGGAGCGGTAAACAAGAGCCTTCCGCCAGGACGAAGGCAGCGGAAGATCTCTGAGAAGCACGCGGCCACGTCTGGCACGTGTTCCAAAACATCGAAGCTCAGGATGAAGTCGAAGCGGCTGCTGGGCCAGGTTAGCGAGCCCAGGTTTTCGTTGCGGATTCCCCGGCGGGAGGTTCCGAACGGGCCGTTCTCGGGAAGGTATTCGCTTCCCACGACGGATGGGTATCTCCCTTTGAGCCAACGAAACGCAGCCCCAAGCTGCTCGGTGATATAGATCGACTGGCCTGGTTCCGGCCGGAATTCCTGCACCAAGAGATGAAGCGCGCCGCGCAGCCGGTTTTTGAGGCCGCATTGGCCGCAGGCGAGAGACTCGCGGAGATTGGGCCAGAAGCGGCTGTCCGTTCCCTTGACTGAATAATCGAAGTTGATGCGGAAAGTGGTCTTCGACCTGCAAAGGGCGCAGGTGCCGGGCAGCGAAAAGGGCTTGGGCCGCAAGGTCGATAGAGATGAGACGATCTTTTTTTGTTGCTCCAGTTCGACGGCGACCATTTGCGACCATAGCTGATAGTCCTCGAATCTCCTTAGTTTCACGGGAGTTAGCTGGGTATCTCCGGAGAACGCGGGGATTTGGCCCTTGGGGGGATGGAGGCTCCTTTGGAGGAGAACTTCGCGGTAGATAAGCCAAGCCAACCTGCCCACGAGGGGCGAAGACTTGATCGCCTGTCTGATTGTGCTCCGCATCGTCTGGAATGCCTCTCCGGTGTTGAGGGTTTTGATTCGTTTTCGCTCCGGGGAGCACTATTTCGAGGCGTCCATTTTCCTGGTTTTGGCGTCCAATCCCGATAGAATGAGCCCACTACCGAATGTAACCTGCGTCACAGCGCGACGTCCTGTCGCCACGTAGGCTCTTGAACGGAGTTGGGGAGGTTTTTGCATGCAGACAATTGCCGAGGAAAGTGTAGTCACCGTTCAGAACCTTTTGGCCGCATTCGATGGCGAGTCGAATGCGAATGCCAAATACACAGCCTTTGCCGAGAAGGCCGACGAGGAAGAGTTGCATGGCATTGCGAGCCTCTTTCGCGCGACGGCCCGGGCCGAGCAGATTCACCTGACCAACCACGCGCGCGTTTTGAATCAGTTGGGCAGCCGCGCCGAGTGCGAGATCCATCCGGTCGAGGTGAAGAGTACGCTCGAAAACCTGAAGGCGGCTCTGAACGGCGAGAAGTACGAGATCGATGTGATGTATCCGGGGTTTCTTGAAGAGGCCACTGAGCATAAGAATGTTGCGGCAATCAAAACCTTCACTGGGGCGCTTGAAGCGGAGAAGACACACGCGCGGCTCTACAGCGAAGCCATTGCCCTGCTGACGGCGGGCAAGAAGGACTCATGGATCGCCGAGGCGCGGGACTTTTATGTTTGCCCCGTCTGCGGTTATACGTCGGAGACCGAAGAAGAGCACGAGCGCTGCCCGGTGTGCAATTGCAAGTGGGAGAAGTTTGAGATTATCCGGTAAAAATAGATAGAGAGTTATTAAAGTCCGTGCCCTGATCTGGCGCGATGAGATCGCGCCAGATGTGGGGCGGCCCGGTCCAGCAATCGCTGTTTTCCTATAACGCACTAGACGATGGACCCACGGAAGCATGAGTTGATGGCCCTACCTAACTAAATGTCGCCCTGCCTTGTGAGTTTAGCTTGGAATGCTAGAGGTGTTCCGGGGATTGTTCCCTTAGCCGCAATCGAATTTCCCTGCAACATCCCGGCAAGCTCCAGGTCGAATTCGTCTCTCCCCATCACGCTCGGCGCGCCGGGAAAAGACCGTTTTACGTGAATCTTAGCGTTAAGGGTTCCTCCCTGATCGGTATAGGTGCCGGTATAGAGAAGGCCGCTATCTCCTCCAAATACCTTACCGTGGACTAGTGTTACCGCTCCACCACCAAAGCCTTGGACCCCTTGGAATTGCACTTACCAAAAACCTTCCATCCTTATCCTCTCAGCCCTTCGCCTTTTCGTGAACAGCCAAACCTGATTCGCTCACGCACACACGCTACACCTTCAAGTTCTCAGTGCGGTAATTTTTTTACTTGGCGGAAATATCCTCAACGCACTCCTAAGACAGCACCCCATCTCTGTCCTCATTGCTAAAAGCGATCACCGCTTACTGCTCGTCGTTGTAGATTTTTACTTCTAGCTTGCAGCCTTCTGACTGGCGGGCGCGGTACATGCCTGGGGTGTTGAAGCTGAAGGCGGTCTGGCCGCCGGGAGTCAGGGCGATGACGCCGCCGTCACCGTGAAGTTCCTCCAACTCTTTGTGAATGACCTGATCGGCGGCCTGCTGCAGAGTCATCCCTTTCAAAGCCACAAGATTGCAGATCTCGCGAGCTATGCCGAGGCGGATGAAGTATTCTCCGGCGCCGGTGGCGGAGACGGCGCAGGATTTATTGGAGGCGTAGGTGCCCGCGCCGATGATGGGCGAGTCGCCGACGCGGCCGGGCATCTTGGCCTGCATTCCACCGGTGGAGGTTCCGGCGGCGATGTTGCCGGCGCGGTCGAGGGCCACCACGCCGACGGTGCCGTAGCGGCGTGTTGATGGAGACTCGTCAGCCGGGGCGGGCTGCGCCGATGGCGCGGGCAGTGGCGGCGGTGGAGCGCCGACTGGGCGCGGCGGTATGGGGCGGCCCTCTTTTGTGAGTTGCTTGATGAGCGACTGCCAGCGGAATTCAGTGAAGAAGAAGCTGGGGTCGACTTGTTCGAGACCAGCCTGCGCGGCGAAGGCATCGGCACCTGCGCCGATGAGGAAGACATGCGGAGTCTTCTCCATGACGGCGCGGGCGAGGCTGACGGGATGGCGCGTGCGGGTGACGCCGGCGACGGCTCCGGCCTTGAGATTGGAGCCATCCATGATGGAGGCGTCGAGCTCGTTGCGGCCATCGGCGGTGAAGACCGCGCCGCGGCCGGCGTTGAAGAGCGGATCGTCTTCGAGGAGTTTGATTGCGGCTTCAACAGCATCGAGGGCCGTGCCGCCACTGTCGAGGACGGCTGTTCCGGCCTGGACGGCCTGAGCCAGCGAAGCGCGATAGGCTGCGTCGGTCTTGGCGTCGATGGTAGTGCGGTCGATGACCCCCGCGCCGCCGTGAATGACGATGGCCCAGTGATGAGCGGGCGGCGGGGCCTGAGCAGCTGCGAGTGAGGCTGGAAGAAGGACTCCGGCAGCGGCAGATCGAATTTTGTTCATTGGCAAGTTCCTTACCTCATTAGAAGCCAAGAGCTAAAGCTCGCTAAGGTTCTGCAAGGTTTGCGCGGAGATTAAAACCCGCGCCTCCCTCCGTTGGTCATTGCTTGGGCTTTGCGGGAATCGTCAACTCCGCGCCTTCGCCGGCTTTGTGGAGGGCGGAGAAGTTGCCTTGATTGGTGGCCAGTCCGAGACGGCCGCGCGAGTCGATGTAGAAGAGGTCCTGGCCAATGGGAACATCGCTGAAGGTCTTGACGAATGGGAAGACGTAGTTTTTGCCGGCTAGAGTTAAGGGAACGCGGTCGCCGAGTTCGTAGCCGAGTTGCGCGAAGGTCTCGGCGGGAACGTTGAGAACGAGATTGCCGAAGGGTCCGTCGAGGCCGATGACTTGAGCGTGCAGCCCCTTTTCGTCGATGGAGGCATTCTTGAGATCGAGGCGGACCAGCTTGGTGACGTCGAGGGCCGGACCGGCCTGACGGAAGTCGTCGCCGCGGGCCAGATGCGCGCCGGCGGGCGAGAAGATGTCGCGGCCGTGAAAGGTTGAAGAGATGCCGGAGCCGATCATCCAGGCGGGGTTGGTGATCTCGCGGGCTTCGACGATGGGGTCGCGATCTTGGATGAGCGTGAGCAGGCCGTTGTCGGGCAGAACGAAAAACTGGCCCGTTTTCGACTTGGCGATGATGGCCTTGCGCGTTGAACCGACACCGGGATCGATGACCACGACAAAGACCGCGTCGGCGGGAAAGTAGGGAGCCGAGCCGGCGAGGAAGCGAGCGCCCATCGCGATATTGAAGGGTTCGGACTGATGGGTGATGTCGATGACGCGAACGCCGGGGGCGACGCCCTCCATGACCGCCTTGCAGATGCCGACGGCGTCGTCTTTTACGTCGAAGTCGGTCATGAAGCCGATGACCTTTGTATGTGCCGGCTGTTGAGCCACGGCCGTCGAGGCCAACGCGGCCGCGAACAGAAGCGTCAGAGATTTGAATTTCAAACGCATTCGTTCCCTCACTGATTGTTTTCATGGTATCGCGGTGAGCGCGGTGGAAGAGCGATTTTTGGCGCAGTGCGGCCCCGATGCGTTAATCTTCAGGGCAGAATGAAAGACATTTATATCTCCGATCTGGCCAACTTTGACGAAGGCAAGCTCTTCGACGGCTTCTTTCTGGTGCTGGCCAAGCAGCAGCGCACGACGAAGAACAACAAGCCGTATCTGAATCTGATTTTGGGCGATAAGACCGGCCAGCTTGAAGGGCGAGTGTGGGAGCCGGGCGACCCGCGCATCGCCAAGGAGTTCGAGCGGGGCGACATGGTGAAGGCGCGCGGCTCGGCCTCGCGATTTGATGACCGGCTGCAGATGAAGATCGATCAACTGCGCGTGGCGCTGCCGACTGAGGTCGAGAAGGCCGACATGCTGCCGGCGACCACCCATGATGTGGCGGAGCTTTGGCGGCAGTTGACGGGATTTGTCGAGAGCTTTACCAATCCCGACTTGAAGCGGCTGCTGATGGCGATGCTCGACGACCCGGCTGTAGCACGGGCCTACCGCGAGGCGCCCGCCGCGAAGCAGTTGCATCATGCATGGCTGGGCGGGTTACTTGAGCACGTGGTCAGCTTGCTGACGCTGGCAGACCGGGTGGCGCCGCACTATCCGATGCTTAATCGGGATCTGTTGCTGACAGGCGTGATTTTGCACGACATCGGCAAGATTCGCGAGTTGAGCTGGGAGATCGGCTTCGAGTACACGCTTGACGGCGCGCTGCTGGGGCACATTCAGATGGGAGCGGCACTGGCCGAGAGGACAATGGAGAGCCTGCCCGACTTTCCGCCGAAGCTCAAGACGCTTGTGCTGCACATGATCTTGTCGCATCACGGAAAGCTGGAGTTTGGCTCGCCGAAGCTGCCGATGATTCCCGAGGCGCTGGCGCTGAGCTTTATTGACGACCTTGACGCGAAGCTGCAGGCCGTGCAGGTCGAGTTCGATAAATGCATCCGCGAAGGCAAAAGGGCGGATGAGCTGACGGGACGGGTGTGGGCGCTCGATCAGCGGCAGATGCTGAATACGAGACGGTGGCTGGAAGAGAGCGGAAAGCTCTAATGACGCTTCGCATGGCGGGCGAAGAAGGTCTATTTTTTTACTTGACATATTCCTATATAAGAATGTATTTTCTTTCCATGGCAAGGGCGGCGACCACTTCGGATACTTTCAACGCGATTGCCGAGCCGCGCAGGCGGGAGATTTTGAGCTATCTTGCAGTGAAGGAACGGCCGGTGGGTGAGATTGTGGCATTTCTCCGGCTTGACCAACCGTCGGTGTCGAAGCATCTGAAGGTTCTGCGGAGAGTTGGGCTGGTCAGGATGCGCTGCGTGGGACGCCACAAGTTTTATCAGACGAATGCCGAGGCGATCCGTCCCTTGCATGAATGGGCCAGTACCTTTGAACGTCTGTGGCAGCGGCAGTTGCTGGGCGTGAAACAACTCGCCGAGGGTCGCATGAAGGAATCGAATTCCCACCTTATCCCCAAGGAGAGATCATGATCCAGACCGCAACGAGCATAGAAGACCTGACTTTGAAGGTCGAGCAGCAGACATTAATCAACGCGCCTCTTGATGTGAGCTTCGATGCGCTGCTTGAACAGATGGGACCGCGAAATGAGACGCCGGACGGCACGGCCATGCCGATGAAGATCGAGCCGTGGCCGGGCGGCAGATGGTATCGCGACTTAGGCGACAACAATGGCCATCTATGGGGCCATGTGCAAGCGATCAAACGGCCGACGCTGCTGGAGATTTACGGTCCGCTCTTTGCGTCGTATCCCTTCGTCTCAAATGTGCAATACCGGCTGACGGAGGCGAATGGTGTGACGACGATCGTGCTGCGGCATACCGCGCTTGGGTTTATTCAGGACGATCACAGAGAGGGCGTGGGCAAGGGCTGGGCGTGGCTTCTCGATCGGGTACGCAGGACCGCAGAGAAACGATAGGCAAGAGTCTCGGAACGGCATTTCCCCTTTGCACGATGGAGGAGGTCTCCATGTGTCCATTTTGTCTGGCTACTGCGGCATTGATTGCCGGTAGCATCGCGACGACCGGCGGTCTGACTGCATTAGTTTTCAAGAAAACTATTAACGGTAAGAGCAACAACATCTCCACCAATTCCCCAACAACGGAGGATCACAATGGCTAGCAGCACAGTGGAACGCACCAAGGCCGTCTCACACGAGGAGTGGATGGCGGCACGCAAAAAACTTTTGGCGAAAGAGAAGGAGTTCACACGGCAGCGCGACGAGCTGAGCCGGCTGAGACGCGAGCTGCCCTGGGAGCGGGTCGAAAAGCAGTATGTCTTTGAAGGGCCGAGAGGCAAAGAGACGCTGGCCGATCTTTTCGACGGACGCAGCCAGCTGATCATATACCACTTCATGCTTGGGCCCGGGTGGAAGGAGGGCTGCCCGAGCTGCTCGTATCTGGCGGATCACTTCGATGGGCCATCGATTCATCTGGCCAATCGCGACGCGACTTTGGCGGTTGTCTCACGGGCGACGATGCCGGAGATTGCGGCCTTCAAGAAACGGATGGGATGGAAGTTTCATTGGGTATCGTCGAACGGCAGCGACTTCAACTACGACTATCATGTCTCGTTCCGGCCGGAGGAGCGGTCGACGGGCAAGGTGAGCTATAACTACACGGAGATGAATTTCCCCAGCGAGGAGGGACCGGGACTTAGTGTCTTCTTCAAGGACGCGAATGGGGAGATCTTTCACACTTACTCCAGTTATGCGCGGGGACTGGATATTCTTGCCGGTGCGTATAACCTCCTCGATCACACGCCGAAGGGTCGCGACGAGGAGGGGCTGGCGCACACGATGGCCTGGGTGCGCCACCACGACAAGTACGGCCAAGGATACTTCGTCGATCCGACGCAGCCTTATGTGGAGCCGGAGAAGGTGAGCGGCGGCTGCCACTAGGTCTCTGACCGAATGAATTCCTACCAAGTGCGGGTCTGGAGACCCACCCGACAGCCGGTCAGGAGACCGGCGTTACAGATACAGAATCATGCGGTCAGAGAACTAGAGTGTCTCAGGCCAGGAACCAATCCCACTGCTCTTTGGTGAGAGGAACCACGGAGAGGCGGCCGATCTGCACTAACGGCGAGTCGGCAAAGAGCGGTTCGGCTTTAATGGCGGCCAGCGTCTTGGGGTGTTTGAGACGCTGGCCTGCCTTGACTTTGACGATGGGAAGCTTGGGATCTGCGGGATCGACGCTGACCACTGAGGCTGTGCCCACGGCCGTGCGTTCGTCGCCGGTGTGGTAGAAGATCCACTTGGTTCCTGGCTTCATCTCGCGGAGGTATTTGACGGCGGTGGGGTTGGTTACGCCATCCCAGACGGTCTCTTTGTCGCCAAGAAAGCTGTCAAAGGAGTAGACCTCGGGCTCGGTCTTGAAGAGGAAGTAGCTCATGCGCCCATGGTACGCGAGAAAACGGGAGGTGGGGAACTGGGAACTGGTTGACGGCCTCAAAGTAATGAGATCGTAACCATTGCCAATTCGCAAACCCCGATTCCCTCTTTCTTGCGTCTTCCCGTTACAATCAAGAGGATATGATTCGTTTCTCAACGGCCGGGGAGTCGCATGGGGAGGCGCTGATCGCGCTGGTCTCGGGGCTGCCTGCGGGCGTGCCGGTCGATCTGGAGTTTGTGAATCGCGAGCTGTGGCGGCGGCAACAGGGCTATGGGCGCGGTGGCCGGATGAAGATCGAGACCGACAAGGCTCATGTGCTCTCTGGCGTGCGGCACGGCAAGACCATCGGCACGCCGATCGCTATTGAGCTGGTCAACCGCGACTGGAAGAACTGGGAGGACAAGTTGCCGGTCGAGGCTGGCGATCCGGCTCTGCACCAGGCGGTGGCATCGCCGCGTCCCGGCCATGCCGACCTAGCCGGCGCCCTCAAGTACAACTTTCCCGACGCGCGCTATGTGCTGGAGCGCGCCTCGGCTCGCGAGACGACCGCGCGCGTAGCCGCCGGTGCGGTGGCCAAACTGATGCTGCGCACGCTGGGCATTGAAGTGGGCAGCCACGCGATTCGCGTGGGGCGCGTGGAGTTGAATCGCTCCGCCGCATGGGAGGAGATTGCAGCTCTGACTCGGAGGGAAGAGATTGTACTTGGATGTGTCGATGAGGCAACCGAGGCTCGCATGAAGGAAGAGGTCGAGGAGGCTGCGCGGACCGGCGACACGGTGGGCGGAGTCTTCGAGGTCGTGGTGCACGGCGTGCCGCCTGGTCTGGGCACCTTTGCCAACTGGGACGAGAGGCTGGACGGGCAGCTCGCCGCAGCGGTGATGAGCATCCAGGCAGTGAAGGCGGTTGAGATTGGCCGGGGAGTCTTGGCGGCGGAGAGCTTCGGTTCGAAGGTCCACGATCCGATTTTTTATTCAACGGGAGCCAACGGCAAAACCACGCGTTTTACGCGGCCGCAGAATTATGCCGGCGGTCTGGAGGGCGGTGTTTCCAACGGCGAGGATATTGTTGTGCGCGGCTATCTGAAGCCGATTTCGACGCTACGCAAGCCGCTGCAGTCGGTGCGGTTTGACACGCGCGAAGCCACTAGCGCAAGCTATGAACGCTCGGATATTTGCGTTGTCCCAGCAGCCGGAGTGGTCGGCGAAGCGATGGTTGCGCTGACGATTGCGCGGCTGGCACAGGAGAAGTTTGGCGGCGATTCGGCCTTGGAGATGCAACGGAACTTTGCTGGCTACATCGAACAGATACGGAGCTTTTAGCAGCAGATGATTTTGAAGATAGTCAAGTACCCCGAGGCTGTGCTGTCGCGGCCCGGAGAGCCCGTTACAGAGTTTGACGATGAGTTGCGAAAGCTTGTCGCGGATATGTTCGAAACTACATACGCTTCGCAGGGCATTGGGCTGGCCGCGCCGCAGGTGAATGTCTCGAAGCGCCTGGCGGTGATCGACCTGAGCATGGGCAAGGACCCGAAGGACAGGCTGGTGCTGGCCAATCCTGAGATCATTGCGAGCGAGGGCAAGCAGTATGAGGAGGAAGGCTGCCTGAGCTTTCCCGAGATCCGCGAGAAGGTTTCGCGCGCTGCGAGGGTGCGCATCCGCGCACAGGACGAGCGAGGCAAGTGGTTTGAGATGGACGGCACGGAGCTGCTGGCGCGCTGTTTTCAGCACGAGATCGATCACGTGGACGGCATGCTCTTCATCTTCCGCATGAGCGGGCTGAAGCGCGAGCTGACTCTGCGCAAGATCCGCAAGATGCAGCGCGACGGCCAGTGGTAAGGCGATGAAGCTCGTTTTCTGCGGGACTCCGCGGTTTGCCGTGCCGACGTTCGAGACACTGATCGCGGCCGGGCACGAGATTCCATTAGTCGTGACGCAGCCCGACCGGCCGGCGGGCAGAACGAGGGAGCTTTCGGCTCCGCCGGTGAAGCTGGCCGCAGAGGCTGCAGGCCTAGAAGTCACACAGCCGGAGAAGATTCGCAACAATCTTGAGTTACGCGCACGGCTTGAGTCGATCGCACCTGACGCCATCGTTGTCGTCGCGTACGGCCGCCTGATCCCTCCCTGGATGCTTGAGCTGCCGAGGCTCGGCTGCATCAATCTTCATGCGTCGCTGCTGCCGCGTTATCGCGGCGCCGCACCCATCCAGTGGGCCGTGGCAATGGGCGAGGTCTTCACCGGAAACACAACGATGCTGCTCGAAGAGGGGCTCGACACAGGGCCGATTCTGCTGCAGCAGGCGCTGGCGATTGGAATAGAGCAGACTGCGGCGGAGCTCTTCGAGGTGCTGGCCGAGGGTGGCGCTCCGCTGGTGGTGAAGACGCTGGCTGGACTGGACGATGGGAGCATCGAGCCGAGGGCGCAGAATCATGCGGGCGCGACACTCGCTCCGATCCTCAGCCGCGAAGATGGTCGCATGGATTTTGCCGCGCGCACGGCGACGGAACTGAAGAATCGGTGGCGCGGCTTTCAGCCCTGGCCGGGGGCTTTCACCACTCTCAATGAGAAGAAGCTGATCGTTCATCGCATGGGGATTGCGGAGCCTTTCGCCTTTGCAGCGATGGGCGAGGCTGCGCCGGGCCAGATCCACGTTGAAGGCCGCCGCCTCTTTGTCGCATGCGCTCAGAAGACATGGCTGGAGCTGATTGAGATCCAGCTTGAGGGCAAGAAGCGGATGATGGCGGCCGAGTTTCTGCGCGGGAATGTTCTTGCTGACGGCTTGCGGCTCGGGATGCCGGCGCAATGACCTCGCAGAAGAAGGGTGGCGCAAAGAAGAGCGCGCCGAAGGAGCGGGTGGCGAAGATTTCTGCGGCGCGTAAAGCTGCCTTCGACATTCTGCTGACGATCGAGCGCGGAAAGTCTCACTCCGACGATCTGCTTCGCGGCAGAGCTGTCAGTGCGCTCTCTGAATCCGACCGCAAGCTGACGACAGCGCTAGTGTTGGGTGTTTTGCGCTGGCAGATTCGGCTCGATCACCAGATTCACGGCCTTCTGTCGCGGCCTAACGCGAAGCTTGACGCGGAGGCTCTGATCGCGCTGCGCCTTGGTGTATTTCAGATTTTGCAGATGGATCGGATTCCGGCTCGCGCTGCGATCGACGAGAGTGTGGAGCTGGTGAAGCAGGCTGGACACCGATTTGCCTCCCGTATGGTGAATGCGGTGTTGCGAAAGCTCGATGCGGCGCCGCCGCTTCAATTCTCGGAGGAGTGTGCGGCAGAGTTGGCGCTGACTCAGGCTCATCCCACATGGATGGTCGAGCGCTGGATCAGTTTTTACGGATTGGATGCGGCGCAGGCCATTTGCCGCCACGGCCAGAGCCAGCCGGCGTTGTCGGCGCGGATGACGCAACAGACGGCCGATCCCGAATCGCGAGTTGAAGATCGTGGTCTCCCGCCCTTCTCGCAAAAGGACGCGAAAAGGATGGGGCACCCAAGTATTGAGGAGGAAGTTACCGAAGCTGGAGTGGTTTTTGAAGCGGGAGAGGTGCTGACCGCTGCACGCACCGTTGCCTCCGGCGACGTCACGGCTACGGAAGCTTTTCGCGAAGGACGATTGCGGATACAGGATGAGGGATCGCAACTGGTGGCAGAGTTGGCGGGCGGGAGGCGCTGCAATGAAGCTAGACGCATTCTCGATGCGTGCGCGGCTCCCGGCGGAAAGACATTGATCCTTGCCGAACGCAATCCTCATGCGCGGATCGTGGCCTGCGAGGCGAGTGCTCCGAGACTGGAGCAACTGCGCGAGCGGCTGGCATTTCTTGGCGAACACGTCGAATGCCGGTTGGCAGACGCTGGCGCTTCGGAGGAACAGGAAGCGTACGATCTTGTATTGGCCGATGTGCCTTGCAGCGGCACCGGGACGCTGGGGCGCAATCCAGAGATTCGTCATCGGCTGCGCATGGAGGATCTGGCGCGCCAGGCTGAACGGCAGCGGGCGATTCTCAGTGCGGCGATACGTGCGGTGCGGCCCGGAGGGTTGGTCGTTTATTCAACGTGTTCACTGGAGCCGGAGGAGAATGAAGAGGTCGTCGCCGCGGTGCTGGCGGCGATGCCCAGGGTACGGTCAATTTCGCTCGACGTGCGGATCGGCGAGTTGATGGCTGATGGCGTTGTCACAGTCGGCGGTGCGGAGCGGTTACGCGGTTCATTAACGGCAGAAGGCGCACTGCGGCTGCTGCCGGGCGCCTTTCATAGCGATGGATTTTATATTGCATTGATCGAACGAATTGCCTGACGAGCAGCGCGAGATCGGCAATCGAAGAGCTGATTAACTCGCTTGCTCGGGGGGCAGACGCAAATCCGCATAGTCCCGCCCGAGTTCGGCGCAGAGGGCTTCCACTACTAATTCGTGATCGGAGCGTTGCGGCAGGCCCGAGACTGTGACACAACCCACGATGCCGGCGCCGGCAACAGAGAGCGGAAACGAGCCGCCAGCCGCAGCGAAGTCGGCCACAGGCACGCCGAGTTTCTCATGCAGCGTTTCGTTCTTTGACTTCAGAGTCAGACCCACGCGGTAAGAACTGCGGTGGAAGCGCGCGACTACGTTGATCTTGCGCCGGACCCACTCGGGATTGTCGGGAGTGGTGCCGTCGAGGGCGGCATAGAAGAGAGGCTGGCCGAAGCGCCGCACGTCGATCACCAGGTTGAGTCCGCGCTCCAGAGCTATGGAGCGCAGGCGGTTTCCAAGCTTCCACGCTACCTCCGCATCGAAGCGCGGCAGGATGAGTTCACGCTCCTGCAGTGCTATGCGCTCAAGATCTTCAGGTACTCCCATTTTGTCCTCAATTCTGTCTACTTTGCCACCGTCAGTTTGACGACGGTGCTCTGATTGACGCGAGCGCCGGATGGAGGTTCGTGGCTGATGACCGCACCGGGTCGGATGGGCAGCACGGGCGGCGCGAGGCCCGTGCCTATCGGTGCAACCGTCACGTCGATGAAGTCAGTTGTCGATTGGATGCCCACGCTGGATAACTCGGCCTGCGCGCTGACGACAGGAACGCCCGCGAGATCGGGCATGACAAAGCCGTCGGGCGCATCGTCGCTGGCGGAGGCCACGAGAAGATTGACGGTGGGCCGCGCGATGCCCTGGGCATGGGCAGGCGGGTCCTGCGAGAGGACGGTTCCATCGGCTGCGCCGGACCAGGGAAGGTGCGCGGTGACGCCGATTTCGAGACCTTGATGGCGCAGGCGCAGTGCGGCGATGCGCTCCTCCTGGCCCACGGTTTGGGGCACCTCGACTTTTTGCGGGCCGAGACTTTCGGAGACGCGCACGCGCCACTCGCGGCGGACTACTGCTCCCGGTTCGGGCGACTGAGTGAGGATGTGCCCGGCGGCGACATCGCCGGAGTAGTAGCGATTATCGACCTCGAGGTTAAGACCCAGGCCCGAGGTCTGGCTGCGCGCCTCGGCGACGGTCATGCCTTTGAGCGCGGGGATCTGCACCTCTGCGCCGTGAATGGCGAAGTGCATGGTGGTGATGGCCGACAGTAGCGTGACGGCCACAAGCAGCATCACGAGCGAGCCGATCTGGAAGAAGTTGATGACGTGGCGTCTCATGGGTCTCCGGTGAGCGTGGGGAAGATTCCCTCGGGGCTAAGGCCCCGGAGTTTTGCTGCTCTCAATGTACGTGCTGAAGCCCGTACCCTTCAACCGGGCAGAGGCAGATCGCGAGACGATGTGTTGCTGCCTCACCGCAAATTGTCTGTTACCGGCTCGGGGTGGATGGTTACTCGGTAGACCTCGGGGCATTCGAGCTTGAAGCGGTCTTCGAGGGCGGTGATGACCTCGTGGACGCGGCGCATCGAGAGGTTGTCGGGCAGGGTGCAGTGGCAGGAGAGCTGGATGTGATCGCCGGTGCGACCGACGATGATCTCATGTACATCGACGATCTCTGGCAGGTGCGCGGCGGTGGAGCGCATGGCCTGCTCGATGCGGCGGTCTTCGGCGACCTGTTCGGCGGGCTGTTCAATGGTGGCCGGCTCGCTCTCGATGTGGGTGAGGACCGCGTCGATCTCAGGGACTTCGCGAAGGATCTCGGACTCAAGGGAGCAGACAAAGTCGTGGGCTTTGAGGAGCGACTGCTCCTCGTCCAGTTCCAGATGCTGCTCGACGCGGAGTCGGCCTTGATGCGATTGGACGCTTAGCTCGTGGACGCTGACATTGTTGCGCGCGGCGACGGCGCGAACGCGGTCGAAGATGCTCTCGGCGCGGGCCTGGCGTGGCACGGTATGGATGACGACGTCGGCCTCGGGCAGGGTGCGATGCACCGCTTCGGTGGCCGCGTTGACGAGTTCGCCGGTATGTTCGAAGGTGTAACGGCGAGGCAGGGCCAGCGTGAGGTCGGCGAAGTAGTTGGCTCCGGCGCGGCGCACGCGAGCCTGCTCGACGGAGAGAACGCCCGGCACGCGCGCAACATCATCGATGAGGCGCAGGCGCGTCTCGGCGGGGATCTGGTCGAGCAGGACATCCACTGCTTCGCGGCCCAGGCGCACGGTGAGGCGCAGAATCAGCAACGAGACGACTACCGCTGCGAGAGGATCGGCATAACGCAGAGGTGCGATGCCGAAGTGCGCGCCGGCCCAACTGGCGCAGAGGCCGGCGAGCACGGCGAGGGACGAATAAATATCGGAGGCGAAGTGGAATGCGTCGGTCGCGAGAGCCGAGGAGCCTGTGCGGTCGGCTACGACGCGCAGACGGCGCGAGCGCCAGAAGTCGACGGCGATGGAGCAGAGGACGACGGCGACCGGCCACGCGAGATCTTGTAATTCTCTGCCGTGGCGGAGGATGCGCTGGACTGCTTCCCAGATGATCCAGGCGCTGGAAAGTGCCATGAGAAGGACTTCGCCGAAGGAGGAGAAGTTTTCGAATTTGCCGTGGCCGTAGGTGTGATCTTCGTCGGCGGGCTTGTCGCTGACGCGCACGGAGAAGAAAGTGAGCGCGGAGCCGATCATGTCGAGGCCGGAGTGGGCCGCGTCGGAGAGCACGCCGAGTGAGCCGGAGAGCAGGCCCGCGGCAAGTTTGAGCAGCGTCATGGCGGCGGCCGCCAACATCGAGTGCAGCGCCACGCGCCGCTTTTCGGCGGAAAAGGAGGCGATGGTTGCGGCCGTGGGGGACATGATGCTCTTAGGCTACAGCGGAGCGCCGGGCCGTGTACAACCCGGCGATGCCGAAGGTGTACGGCGCCCAGCAGCACTCAGAGTAGTCAGTGGCCGCAAGCAGCGCGAGCATCTCAGGGGGCGGGGGGAAGTTGCCGACCGACGTGGGCAGATAGTTGTAGGCGCCCGCGTTGCCGCAGACGACTCGACCGATGGCCGGAAGGACGCGGCGGAAGTAAACGGCATAGGCCTTGCCGATGAGCCCGCCGGGCTCGCTGAATTCGAGAATGCCTAGCTGGCCGCCGGGTTTGAGGACGCGATGGAATTCGCGCAGGCCGGCCTCGTAATTCGCAAGATTGCGGAAGCCGAAGGCCGAGACGATCAGATCGAGCGAGGCCGTGCGAAGGGGCAGGTGAAGGGCGTCGGCTTCGATGGGGATGGCGTTGGAATGCTGGAATTTCTTTGCGCCTCGCATGAGCATGGCGCGCGAAAAGTCTGCCGCGAGGATGGGGCGAGCGGCTTGCGGACGGTGCTTGAGGAGGGCCATGGTCATGTCGCCGGTGCCGCAGCAGATGTCGAGTATGGACGCGTCGGGATTGCTGAGAGTTGCGCGAAATCGGCGCGCTGCGCGACGCCACCAGAGCCGGTCCACGTTGGCGGAGAGGACGTGATTGAGCAGGTCGTAGCGAGGCGCGATTGAGTCGAACATCTGCCGGACGGCCTGGGCCGCCGCGGCTTCGCCGGTTGCGCCGGGCGGCTTGGCTCCGGTGGTGGTCATCTAGGCTGCTCGGCGGCCTGCGCGAGCATGTAGTTCACTGCGGCTTCCAACTCGGCTTGCTTGACGTCTTCCACCACACCGCAGTCGCCGATGCCGATGGGCAGGACGAAGCGGCGCACGCCGCCGATGTTCTTCTTATCGCCGCCGGTGGCCGCAACAACCTTGGCCGCACGCAGCTTGAGCGCCGGGAGCGGGCCGTAGAGATGAACCAGCTTTTCGAGGCGATCAAATTGGCCGGCAGAGATGGTGCCGCGCTGGCGGGCGAGATGGAGCGCGGCGGTCATGCCCCAACCAACCGCCTCGCCGTGAAGGAGGAGCTTGTAGCCTGTGGCCTGTTCGATGGCGTGGCCGACGGTGTGGCCGAAGTTGAGAATCATGCGCAGTCCACTCTCGCGCTCGTCCTGATTGACGACGGCGGCCTTCATGCGGATGGAGGCGGAGATGACTCTTTCGAGGGCAGAAGGCTCGCGACGCAGCACCTCGCGGGCGTGCTCCTCCATGAAGCGCACGAGTGAGCGGTCGCGGATGATGCCGGCCTTGACGCTCTCCATCAGCCCGGCGCGGAGTTCGCGGTCAGAGAGGGTGCCGAGCAGTACGACATCGGCAAAGACGGCGAGGGGCTGATGAAAACTGCCGACGAGGTTTTTGCCTTCGGGGAGGTTGACGCCGGTCTTGCCGCCGACGGAGGAGTCGACCTGCGCAAGGAAGGTTGTGGGAACCTGAACGTAGGGGATGCCGCGCATGAAGATCGAGGCGACGAAGCCGCCAACATCGCCGACGATGCCACCGCCAAAGGCAATGAGCAGGCTGCCGCGATCTCCGCCAGCCTGGATCATCTGGCGCAAGAGGCTTTCGACGTTTTTGAAGGTTTTGTGCTTTTCGCCGGGCGGAAGGAAGAGCGCGATCGGGGGCTCAATGAAGGAGGCCTGAAAGATCTCACCCCAGAGGGCCCATATGGGCGCGGAGGTGAGGACAAAGACTCGCCGCGGAAGCTTGCCGCAGGCGCGTTCGATGCGCGGGGCTAGCGAGGTAATGAGTCCGGTGCCCGTTGTGACGTTGTATTTCGCTGAGGCTGTCTCTACTCGTATCGTCTGCACGGTACCTCTATCCTAAAGCTTCGGAGCGGAGAGGGCGTGGTTCTTCTTACATCAGCCAGAACAGGGGAATCAGGCCCGTGGCCGCCAGAGAGACTAGCATGATCAGCGCCTGGATGCCGGTTTTGCGGTCGGCTAGCGAGTAGGCGTAGATGCCTTTGACAATGTTGTTCGAGGCGGCGGCGATGGCTACGGCGGCGGCGGCAACTTTGAAAGGCGTCAGTGTGCCGGCGGCCTGGGTCAGGCCCATGATGAAGGGGTCTACGTCGCTGACGCCCATGATCGCGGCCAGGGTATTCACTCCGGCCGTACCCAGGTAGGTGACAGCTAGCTGGGTGGCAATCAACATCACCAGAAAGAGCCCTGCAAAGACGATGGCGGTGCCCAGGTCGAGGGGATTCTTGGGTTCGGACTCGCGCTGGACTTCCTGGGTGTTCTTATCCGCGATGCGCGACCAGAGCCAGCCACCGCCGACGGCCAGAGCGGCTACGGAAAGAAAGGGGATGTAGAGCAGGAGCATCAGCTGCCGGTTGAAGAGCACCAGCAGAATGACCAGGCGCCAGTACATGACGCCGCAGGCGATGAGGATGCCGCCCGCGAATAGATGCGGGCGCAGCTCAATCTTGGCGCGGCGGGCCATCACAACGGTGGTGACCGTGGAGGAGTATGCGCCGCCCAGCAGCGCAGCCAGCGTCACTCCGCCCTGGCCCTTGGTGAGCTTCTGTAAGACATAGCTGGCGTAGGAGACGGTGCTGATGGCGACGACGACCAGCCAGGTCTTGAAGGGATTGATGTGGAAGCGGGTGTACTCGGTGTGCGGCAGGATGGGAAGAATCACCGCGCTGAGGAAGAGAAACTTGGAGAAGGTGAGAATCTCGTTGGGAGCGATGCGCGCAGCCAGTTTTTCGAGGGCAGCTTTGAGATCGAGCAGCAGCAGGCTGGCGACACCCAGAGCTGTGGCGATCCACAGATGGTTGTAACAGACAAGCGCGCCGACCAGGAAGGTGGCAAGCCCCGACATTTCGGTTGTGACTCCGGCTGTCTCAGCACAAGATATCTTGTGCCAGTAAGAGAGCAGCAGGAATGCTGCGACGACCATAAAGCCAATGGCCACCGGCAGCATCTGCGAGCCTGAGATCAAAGCGGCGGAGTAGCCGATCAGGCCGATCAACGGGAAGGTGCGAACTCCACCAAATGAATAGGCGCCGTCTGCTGTCTTGCGTTCTTCGCGCTCCAGGCCGATCAGGAAGGAGAGGAAGAGCACCAGAACGATCTGAACGGCTGCCGGCGGTAACTGGTTGTAGAGCTCCATTCGAGTTCGATCCTCCGAAGACTCTCTTCCAGAGTGCGTGCCGGATGCATGAACCGTCGCGGCTCAGCCTGGGAGTGAATTCAGGCGCAAAGGCCGATCTGGAATTTGTCTGCTAGACAGCTTACACGCTCCCACCGTGGGCGCAAAGACAAATACGCGCCGATGGTAGGGTACCCAGATTCCGCACCCTTGGGAGAGATGCGCTAGAAGCCGGGTGGACGTTCTGCGGCAACCGCGAGCTCGCGCTCGAGCACTGCTCCGGCCTCGGCCAATCGCCCTTCGTCAAACAGCCGCCCGATCAGCGTGATTCCATGCGGCACGCGACGCGGCGGCGAGAACTTGAGCAGTGGATGCGCGGGGTCCGGCGCCCAATCGCTGCGCGCCTCCGAGACCTCGACGAAACCGGCGCGAAGAGTCAGCGACGGATGCCCCGTGAAGTTGGAGATGACCAGCATCTCGTCGCGCAACGACGGCACGAGAAGCATGTCGATCTCGGTGAATAGACGCGCCATCTCCTGAGCTACCCTGCGGCGGAAGCGATCGGCCTGCACGAAATCGACTGCTGAAAGAAAGCGAGCCTGACGAAAACAGTTGGGCCACGCGTCGGGAACCTGCATTCTCAACCGGTCGACCTGATGGCTGAGTGTCAGCTCTTCGAAGGCTGCGGCCGCCTCGGCAAAGAGAATCAGATAGAGCGAGTCATAGGGCCAGTCGGGAAGGGTTACCTCGACGGTTTTCATGCCGAGTTTCTTCACAACGTTCAGCGCCGCACGGTCCACATCGGTCGCTGGAGCCTCCTTCATCCAACTGGGAAAATAGCCAACGCGCAGGCCTTTCACATCGGCCGCCGAGTCAAACGACAACCGGGCCGGCACACTGGCCAGATCGTGTTCGTCGGGTCCTGAGATCGCATTCAACACGAGTATCGCGTCTTCGACACTGCGCGTCATGGGCCCAAGTTTATCGAGCGACCAGCAGAGTGTCATCGCACCTGAGCGCGGCACTCGGCCAAAGGTCGGGCGCAATCCTGTGATGCCGCAGCGCATGGAGGGACTCACGATGCTTCCGCCGGTTTCACTGCCGATTGCAAAGCCCACGAGTCCGGCCGCAACGGCTGCGCCAGGCCCCGCGCTCGAACCCGAAGAGCCCTCTTCGAGCAGCCAGGGATTCATCGTTTGTCCGCCGAACCAGACATCGTTCAATGCAAGAGCGCCCAAGCTCAGCTTTGCCACGAGCACAGCACCGGCAGCGTTGAGGCGCTCGACAACGGTGGCATCTGCGGCCGGCACGCGGTTTCGATAGGGCTCCGCGCCATATGTTGTGGGGATTCCGGAGGTATCGAGCAAATCCTTTGCGCCCCAGGGAATGCCATGGAGCGGGCCGCGATAGTTCCCGGCAGCAATCTCTGCATCGGCCTGGCGGGCCTGCATCGATGCATGCTCTGGCAGCAGCGTGATGACACAATGGAGCCGCGGGTCGAAGCGTTCGAGGCGGCTCAAGTAAATCTGCGTGAGCCGTGTGGATGTGAGCTGCCGCTTCTCAATCCATCGTGAAAGTTGACTCACTGGAGCGAAGGCGATTGTATCGTCGCTCGCCGGCAATGGGATTCCAGTATCTGCGCTGCGTGTGACGACACCGTGCCCTCGATCGCGATTCACAGTGCCAGGCAGGCTTGGATTCCATTGAGTAGCGGGGGCATTCGCAGCATCGAGCGCAAATCTCTTCGGCCCGGTGCGGCGTTCGAGGAGCGGCGCCATCTGCATTCGCCAGTTGCTCGCGGCTGTTGCACGATCCTGAGCGGTCATCTCGAGCCACATCAGCTTTTCGGCCTCCGCAAAGGTGGCGAGCGATACCTCAGGGCCAACGGCGGGTGCGGCACCGAAGGCGGGCGGCGCGCCGGGCGGCAGCTCCTGAGGCTGCTGGGTCGATGACTGGGCATGGGCTTCGAGAGCTGCGGCCAGCGCTCCCAACGAAGTGTAAGCGAGAAACTCTCTACGCGAACGGTCCATAACTCCCCCTTTTGCGTTTGGATCTCAGATTCCCGATTGTCGCCAACGGGCTGCGGCGAGGACTTCTGATAGAGTGGCCATACCGGGCCTGAATTAGACGATGGAATCATCTTATTCTGAATTCGAGGCGATAGGCTTCGCTCTAGTTGGATTCACCTTTTGGGTGTTGGCCGATAGCATGATCAAAATGCTCGGAAGCTCAAAGCTCCCGGCGTTTGAAGTGGTGGCATTTCTCGGATTCTTTGCTGCGAGTTTTCTCCTGCTGCGTGGCTTATGGCGCAAAGAGGTAAAGTCTCTGTGGCCGAAGCGGCCTAAACGCCAGATTGTTCGCTCGTCTCTGGATCTCGTTAACAACCTGTGCGTTGTCGTCGCACTGCGTCATCTGCCTCTGACGCTGTTTTACATCCTCGTGTTCATGGCGCCGATGGTGACCGCAATCCTCGCGGCCTTGTTTCTGCATGAACGGCTCGACTGGCGAAAGAGCATGGCGATCATCGCCGGTTTTGTGGGTGTCATTGTCGCGGTCGATCCGTTTGGCACCGCCAGACCGGGAAGCTGGATAGGTGTTGCCGCCTGCATGGTCTGCGTCGCCTGCTTCTCGGCAAACGTAGTCTGGTCGCGCACCATCACTCAAACTGAAAGCCCTGAGAGCCTTGTGTTCTTTTCCGGATTGGTGATGGCGGCATACGGCTTTGGCCGCATGCTGGCGCATGCGGAGCCTTTGACGGCGCGGCTCACGGCCGGACTTTGCGCGATGGGTTTCTTCTGCGCTTTTGGAAGCGTATGCTTCTTTATTGCCTTGAAGCATACCTCCGCGGCCAATGTCTCTCAATATCACTACACGCAGCTTATCTCCGGTGCTCTGATTGCTTATCTTTTCTGGCGGGAGATACCGGGTATCTCGATGCTTTCGGGCGGAGTATTGATCGTTGGGTCTGGTCTATACATTGCGATGCGAGCTTCTCGCGAACGGCCCGATGGCTGTTCACTCTCTCCCGTCGTTCTGGACAAGTCGAATGCATCGATATCCCTGACTACTGGCCTGCGGTGATAGGCTAATCCCTTATGGCAGGATCGTCGCAGGTGGATTTTTTGGTGATGGGTGCGGGCGTTGCCGGCTTACGCGCGGCTGTGGAGCTGGCGCGCCACGGCGAGGTTCTGGTAGTCACCAAAGAGGCTGTGGCGGAGTCGAATACGCACTATGCGCAGGGCGGCATCGCGGTGGCCATGGAGGGCGACGCGGACGTTGCTTTGCATCTTGAGGACACGGTCAACGCGGGCGATGGGCTGGTCTATCGCCCTGCGGCGCAGGCTCTGGTGGCCGAGGGTCCGGTGCGGGTGGCGGAGCTGATCGAATGGGGCGCGGCATTTGACCAGGAGGACGGCGAGCTATTGCGGACTCGCGAGGGGGCGCACTCGCTGCCGCGCATTCTGCATGCCAACGGCGACGCGACGGGAGCTGAGATCAGCCGGTCACTGGCTGCCTTTGCGCGCGTGCACAAGCGTATCCGCTTTGCCGAGTGGACGACGATCACCGGGCTAATAGTTGCCGATGGCCGCGTTGTTGGGGCGGATTTGCTGGGCTGCGAGCGACGCCCGGAGCGCATCCGGGAACGCGTGAGCGCGCGGGCAGTGCTTGTGGCGGCAGGAGGGGCGGGACAGGTCTACTCCGACACGACGAATCCGGCAGTAGCTACGGGCGACGGCATTGCGTTGGCTGCCGAGGCTGGCGCAGAGCTGGCCGACATGGAGTTCTATCAGTTCCATCCGACAGCGCTCTCTCTGGCGGGCGCGCCGCGTTTCCTGCTGTCGGAGGCCTTGAGGGGCGAGGGTGCAATTCTGCGGAACGATCGCGGCGAGCGCTTCATGGAGCGCTATCATACGCTGCTCGAGCTGGCTCCGCGCGATGTGGTGGCGCGGGCGATTACACGCGAGGGGATGGGAGATGGCCCAGGCGAGGTGCGTGTCGCGCACCTGGACATGCGGCATGTGAAAGGCATCGACCTGCACAAGCGTTTTCCGGGCATCAGCGCATTTCTGGCGAAGCATGGCCTGGATTTGAGCGGGGATCTGGTCCCGGTGCGTCCGGCGGCTCACTATTTGATGGGCGGCATCAAGACCGATCTCTTTGGGCGCAGCAGCCTGGCGGGTTTATATGCGGCGGGCGAGGCGGCTTGCACGGGAGTTCACGGCGCGAACCGGCTGGCGTCGAATTCGCTGCTCGAAGGGCTGGTCTTTGGCGCACGGGCGGCGCAAGCGATGCTGGATGACGGCTTACCGCAGAGGCGGGATTCTGGTGCATCCTTGCCGACCCCAGAAGCGCTTTCAGCGGAAGAACAATCTCGATTGGAAGAGATCGTCGGGCGTCTGCAAAGCGCGATGTGGGCCTACGCGGGGCTGTTGCGCGAGGAGTCGACATTGAAGCTGGGCTTTGCTGCGCACGAGGCTTGTGCGGCGGCTCTGGCTGAGTTAGCGGGACAAGGCAAGAGCGGCCGCCGGCTCACCGAGGCGCTGGCGATGAATCGCGTGGCCCACGCCATTCTGGCCTCGGCGCTTGCTCGGACGGAGAGCCGCGGCGCGCACTTCCGCAACGATTTCCCGAAGCGCGACGACGAGAACTTCCGCAAGCACTCTGTTCTCGGGGGTGATGGGCGGGTGGCGTTTGAGGAGTGGTGAGACAGAGATCAGATGTCAGACGTCAGTTCTCTGCTTGCCGCAATCCACGAAATCACGGCGCAGATTGCGAGAATTGCGCCGATGATTGCCAGCGAAAGGGTGATTGGCACGTCGAGCCATCGCGCGGCAAGCATTTTGAATGCGATGAAGGCCAGCAGCGCGGCTAGTCCATAGTGCAGGTAGCGGAGACGGTTGAGTATGGAGGCCAGCGCAAAGTAGAGCGAACGCAGACCGAGAATGGCGGCGATGTTCGAGGTGTAGACCACAAATGGATTGTGGCTGACAGCCAGTACGGCGGGGATCGAGTCGATGGCGAAGAGCAGATCGGTGAATTCAACGGCGATGATGACGGGCAGGAGCGAGCCTGTGGCGGGTTGCAGGCGCCGAATCCACTCTGGGATGGCCGCCTTGGCCGAGCCGCCGCGGACTAGACGCCAGGCCGCGTAGAGCAGAATCAGCCCGAAGAGCCAGGTGATCCAATCGAAGCGGCGCAGCAGTGTGATGCCTGCGGCGATGAAGAGCGCGCGCAGGACGACCGCTCCTGCAACGCCCCAGAGCAGGGCCGTGTGCTGGCGTTGCGGCGAGATGCGGAAGCCCTGAAAGAGGACGAGGAAGATAAAGAGATTGTCGATGCTGAGCGAGATCTCGATGGTGTAGCCAGCGGCGAATTCGAGGGCGGGCTGATGGCCTTTGGCGACGGCGATCCAGACGGCGAAGGCCGTGGCGGCGAGGAAGAGAAAGCCGGTCCAGAGCCAGGAGATCTTTTGCGGGCGCTCGGCCTCGCGCCTGCCTGGGAGCAGTGAATCGGCCACGAGCAGCAATGCCACCACCGCATGAAAACCGACCCACCAAACCCACGATACGCCAGCGATCATAGATCACCAGGGAATAGGGAATAGGGAACAGGGAATAGGGAAGCGGCGCTCATTTCCGAAGTTTACTCATCATGGCTACCAACATACGGCTGATTTCACCTGAAAGGCTTGCCGCAAGTTTTCTTGACGCATCTGAGCCAAAACCGAGCGCCTCCGAAATTACGAGTTGAGTTTCGACCTCGCAGTTTGAACCGCGCGCATGGCCTAGAAAAAGAATGTACTCCCCTTTGGAAGACCGGCCATATCCCTCTGCAATATTGCTGGCAACCGAGACAGAGGCCCTTCGAAGTTGGTTGGTAAGTCCGAATCGCTCGGAGGCCGGGAACAAAGAGGTGAGTTTGTAGACGGCCACAGTGAGTTGAATCGCTCGCTGCCAAACCACGAGATCCTTGAATGACTCGCCCATCTGCGACTCCCGTTCCCTATTCCCTGTTCCCTGTTCCCTTCACCTCGATTAGCCGGATCGTCTCTAAAATCACGTCGCCGTCAATGGTTAGGCTGTGGGCGCTGATCTTGTCCATCGTGTCTTTGTCGGTGTGGTGGTAGCTGTTGTTGGGGCCGTAGTTGAGGTCGACGAGGTCGATTGACGGCACGCCGCGCCGGACGAAGGGGAGGTGGTCGTCCTCGACTTCCATCTGCTGCTTGAAGAAGTATTTTTCATCGCCGTACTTTTTGGCCGCCTGGCTGACCAGCGCAACGAGCCAATCGGCATCGCGGCTTTCGCGCTGGATATCGAGATCTTTGTCGCCGATCATGTCGGTGACGATGAAGGCCTTGATCTTGCCGAGCGTTCCATCGCGGCCCCACTTCGCGGCGAGATGGCGGGTGCCATAAGTTGAATCGGAGTCGGACCAGACGTTGAAGGCTTCTTCGCCATCGTCGAAGACGAGCAAGACCGAATAGCCGTCGAGCTTTTTGCCGCCCGCTGTCTGCGCGCGCAACTGGTCGGCGATGGCCATGAGAAGGCCGGTGGTCGAGCCGCCGTCGTTGGCCCCGACGAAGTTGATGTTCCTGAGCGGATAGTTGGTCTCGTAGTGAGTGACGAGGACGATCACGCCGTCTTTTTTGCCGGGGTAGCGCACGATGAAATTTCGCATCGCGACCGGGCCGATGGGGGTGGTTGCGGTAAAGGTGTCCTCCTCGAGCTGGTCGTGTTTGAAGTGGTCGCGGAGGAAGGCCTCGGCCCTGAGGTGACCGGGGCTGGTGGGCCAGCGCGGACCGATGGAGACGAACTGGCGGGCGTAGTCCAGAGCTCTCGCGCCGTTGAAGTGGGGTTGGGCGTGGGCTGCGAGCGGGACGAGGAGAAGCAGCGCAAGCGTGAGACAGATTGTGAGTGGGGCTGATTTAGTGTCGTGGTTTCCCACCCATTCGCCAAAAAGACGGCGAATGGATGGGGCACGGAGCTTCTGTTGCGCAGTCTTGCTCCGATATGCAGTCCTGTTCCGATATGAGGAGAGCATCACTTGGCGGCCTCTTTCTTTTTCCTGCGGGAGGGATGCACCCACCAGGCTACGGCGATGCCGACCAGATAGAGGGCCAGCATGGGAATGGCGTAGATGCACATGGTCCAGGGGTCGGGGCTGGGGCAAATGATTGCTGCGACGATGAAGACCGCCAGAATCGCGTAGCGGATATTCTTCCACAAAAAGCGTGGACTGACGATGCCGAAGAGAGCCAGAAAGAAGATCAGAATCGGCAGCTCAAAGCTGATGCCCAGGCCGAGGATGATCGAGAGAAAGAAGCCGGAGTACTCCTCGATGGTGACCATGGGGGTGAAGTTCTTGCCGAAGCCCACGATGAGGATTTCGAGCGCACCAGGGAGCACGTAGAAGTAGCCGAAGGCCGCACCGGCGAGGAAGAGTCCCACGGTGGCAGCCATGAAGGGCACGACGAAGCGCCGTTCCTTCTGGTAGAGGCCGGGCGCGATGAACAACCAGACCTGATAGAGGATGAGGGGCGAAGCCAGGATTGCGCCGCCGATCAGCGAGACCTTCAGGTCCATGTTTAGCGGGTCCATCGGGTGGGTGAAGACCAGCGACTTGCCGATGCGGTTGAGTGGGGCCTGGATGATGGCGACGAACTTGTCATGGAAGACCCACGCGGCTGCGAAACCCAGGGCCAGGTAGATGGCCGCGCGGATGATGCGTTTGCGGAGCTCGTCGAGGTGCTCCATCAGGCTCATGCCGGGCAGCTCTGCGCGCTGGGTGACGGCCTCGCGCGCTTTGCCGATGACCTCAACGGGATCAACCATGGCGGGCTTGCTCCGTGATTGGGTTGGGGGCTGGGTTGGGCTGGGCGGAAGGCTCAGGGGTTAAGGTTCCGTCCGACTCCGGCGATGAGCCTGGCCTGGCGGCGGGGACTTGCTCTCCGGTCGAGGGTGGCTTAATCTGCGGAGTTGTCTCTTGAGGCTGGTACTCAGCCCGCGAGATTGCCGGATAGACCGACTCTTCGTGATAGGGGCTTGGGGTTGGAAACTGCGGATCCTGCGCGGGCGCTCCAGGCTCCCATTTGGGGATCTGCGAGTCGACTGAGGGCTGAGCGGGTGGGAGGGCGGCGAGGCGGTCGCTTTCCTTTTTCTGCCGCTCGGCCTCCTCGGCCTTGCGCAGCTCGTCCTCCATCTGGAATTTGAAGTCGTTGGAGGCTTTGCGGATTTCGTACATCAGGCGGCCGATCTGGCGGGCGATCTCCGGCAGCCGGCGCGGGCCGAGGACCACCAGCGCCATGACCATCAGGATCAGGGAATCCCACATTCCCACGCTTGCAACTTCAATTGTTTGCGGCACTGCCATGCAGAATGATGATAACTGTCGGCGCGCGGCGGGAACAAACGAGGGGCCGGGGGCTTCGGACTTAGGGACGAACGAACAGAGGGTGAGGCTGGCAAGTAGCCTGTGCAGTCGGGGCCGGGTTGTGAAACAATGTTGTGGCTGGGAACGATCGCGGAAAACGCCTGATCTGAAGCAATTCACCAAGAAGCTGCCATCAAGACCGATTCACCCGTTGGTGATTGATGGTGTTTGCCCGAGCAACTCAGAGGCTCGATTTTCATCTTCTTCCACCAATTACAGGAGATTCGAAATGCTGGAAACAATGGTCGAAACAGTCTTTAGCTCTTTCGAGACGGTAAAGTACGAGGGTCTCTCAACGGAGAAGACCCTGGCCTATCGCTATTACGATGCTGACCGGGTGGTGCTCGGCAAGCCACTCAAGGAGCATCTGCGCTTTGCCGTCGCCTACTGGCACTCGCTGGCCATGCAGGGCAGCGATCCATTTGGCGGACCGACGGTGCCGCGCCCGTGGTTCGACGCTGGCGACCCTATCGCCCAAGCCAAGGTCAAGGCTGATGCGGCCTTCGAGCTCTTCAGAGTGCTTGGACTTCCTTTCTTTTGCTTCCACGATGCCGATGTCGCGCCGGGCGGGGCGACTCTGGCTGAGACGCTGAAGAACTTCCACGTGATGGTGGATTACCTCGGCTCGAAGATGAGCAACTACCCGACCAAGCTGTTGTGGGGAACCGCGAATCTGTTTTCGCACCCGCGATTTATGGCCGGTGCATCGACCAATCCCGATCCCGAGGTCTTCGCGTGGTGCGCGGCGACGGTGAAGAATTGCATGGATGCCACGAAGAAGCTTGGCGGCTCGAACTATGTGCTCTGGGGCGGACGCGAGGGCTACGAGACCCTGCTGAACACCAACATGAAGCAGGAACTGGAGCAGATGGGGCGGTTCCTGAGTCTGGTTGTGGAGTACAAGCACAAGATCGGATTTGAGGGCACGATCCTGATCGAACCGAAGCCGAAGGAACCGACGGCGCACCAGTACGACTTTGATGTGGCGACGGTCTTTGGATTCCTGCAGCGTTTTGGCCTCGAAAAGGAAATCAAGGTCAATATCGAAGCGAACCACGCGTTGCTGGCCGGACATACATTTGAACACGAGATTGCGACCGCGGGCTCGCTGGGAGTGTTGGGATCTCTAGATATCAATCGCGGGGATGCGCTGCTGGGCTGGGACACCGACCAGTTCCCGAACGAGCTGTGGGCGATGACGATGAGCATGTATCAGGTGATCAAAGCCGGCGGCCTCAACAAGGGCGGATGCAACTTTGACGCCAAGGTGCGGCGCCAGAGCTTTACACCGGAAGATATGGTCCATGCCCATGTGGGTGGCGCCGATCTCTGTGCGCGCGCATTCCTGACGGCTGCCAAGCTGATCGAGGACGGCCGGTATGACAAGATCCTAGCGGATCGGTATGCGGGCTGGAAGTCGCCTGAGGCGGTGGCGATGCTCGAGGGCAAGGTCTCGCTGGATCAGATCGAGGCGCAGGCGCTCAAGAACAACATCAATCCTCAGCCGCGGTCGGGCAAGCAGGAGCAGATTGAGAATCTGCTGGCTCGGTTGATTTATACGGACCGGGTTTAGTTAAGGCGGTTTGGATCAAGGCTGGTCGGCAAAGGTCCGGGAGCAGAGCTCCGGGACCTTTGTTTTTTGGATTTGGAGTGAAACAAAGATTCTTCCTGGTCGGCTGCTAGATATGCACTGGGAAGATCGTGGTAGTGTCCATCCTTTTGGCTAAAACTCAAACGCCAACCCGGCTGTCGGAGTGATCGGCAATCCCTGACCGGTGACCACTGAGCCTGCATTGTCTGTATAAAAGTACCGCGGATTATAGTGATTGGTCGCGTTGAGCAGCTCGCCGTACGCTGCGAGCTTCCATCGACGGAAGGCCCAATCTTTCTCGGCGCGGAGATCGAGCCGCTGATAGTTGCCCAGTCGGACTGGGTTTGCTTGGCCGTCAGGTATCGGATAGCCGGAACCGAAGAGAAACTTCCCGCCTACGTTCAACGAAGGCGTCAGACGGTAATTCACGAAGAGATTCAGCGTGTGCCTTTGGTCCGCCAGGGTCGGGTAGTAGCCTGTCCAAAACGAAACAGGATTCGGCCCGAAACCCCGATCGTAAAAATTCTGACGCGCGTAGGCGAGCGTGTAACCGATCCAGCCAGAAAGGCGATTCGCGCTGCGGCTTTGCAAAACGATCTGCGCACCTCGCGAGTAGTCACGTTCGACTGTCCGGGAGTTCTGACTTGCGGCACCTGGCGGACAACTGCCGGTGGCTAACTCACCGAGCGACAAAGTGTCGTTTCGGTCAAAGACCAGGAGCTTTACCCGCGCGTTGTCTGAAACGCGCTGCTCGATCGCTGCGATATAGTGGTTGGCGGCATCGCGGGACGTTGCAATGAGCATGCACACTGATGGAGCCGCCTGGTATATATAAACCGGGAAATCGAACTGATGGTAGCGCCCATAACCAAGTTGCAACTGGGTAGCCGGAGCGACTTGCCATGCGGCTGAGATCTGGGGCGACACGGGATGGACATCGAAAGATGCGGCGGTATCCAAACGCAGACCGCCGATAAGATGCAGGCGGTTGCTAAGTAAACCAGTTGATTGCTGAACATAGCCGTCGGCCTTCCAGCCAAGGGCTGCGGCCACCTCGGCTTGGAAGGGAGCGTTTGGTGGGTTGTAGATTGTGTAGGTGCTTGCGGCACTAGCGCGGCGCGCCAGCCAACCTCCTTCGAACGTCTGGTCTTTTCGCCAACTCCAAACTGCGCTGCCCGCAGCCACCCACTCCGCATAGTGGCTGTCGAAGATCTTCTGCCCGTCAACATTCGACTCGGTACTTGGCTGCTGAAAATAAGCTCCATGCGCTTCGACAAGTAAGCGCGGATCTACTGCCCAGCGCCAGCCGACCCTCCCCATCATGAATTCGTCTGCCAACCGATCAATTTCGTTCGGGCCGGGAGACGTCGACTGATGAACCAGCTGATACGACGTAGGTCCGCCGACCCCGTAGAAGTCGATTCTTTGTTTAGAGGTGATGTCGTAGTTCAGCTTCAGATCTGTGTCATAAAATGCTACATCGTCGGATGTATCGTTCAGCCTGCTGCGGAAGAGATAACTGAGATAGCTCTTCCGCGCCGAAGCGAGCCATGAACCCTGCTTCCTCACTCCCAGCGGCCCTTCTCCATTGACCTCAGAGTCTGCCAATCCGGCCGAGATGCGATAGACTGGCGCTCTTCGGCTGCCATCGCGGGTCTCCAGTTCGAGCGCCGCCCCCACGGCGTCGCCATACTTCTCGGGATACGCCGCAGGCAGCAGCTCGATACTCTCGAGAGTCTCGCTCGTCAAGATGCTCATGGTCGCACCCTCGCCCTGGTCGATCTCGACGCCGTGAAAGGGGGAAGGAACTAGGACGCCGTCGATGTAAATGCCGACATTCTGGTATTGCGCGCCCATTACGGAAAACTGCGCGAAGAAATCATTATTGCCTGCAGCGGAGATGCCGGGTAACGTCTGGATCGATCGAAACGGATCATCTGCAAGCACCGTAGAAGTTTGGCGGATCTCCTCAGCAGTCAAATCCGTCTTCAGGATGGCCGGTGAGTCCGATCCCTGAAAGAGATCGCCCTTCACTTCAACTGTGTCTGTGCGCTTCGAGTTGTCGGGCGCCAGGGTGATCTCGAAGGCCCTAGTCTCCTCGCCCGCTGCGAGAGAAAACTTGGCATTGACCAACCAGTAGCCGACCGCACTTGCCTGAAGAGTATAGTCGCCGGGAACGAGGCCCGCAATCACGAAATGCCCATCGCTTCCGGTGATTGTTTGCAGCTGCGTTTCCAGGATTGAGACCCGCACACGGGCCAGCGGCTCACCGCGGGCTCCCATAACACTGCCTCGGATTTCTGCCGCAAACAGCGAGCTTTGCGGGCAGAGGTTAGCAGCCAAGGCCAAGAGGAGTGCAAGAATGAAATGTGTTCCACAACTTGCCAGTGAGCGCACGGGCTCGGGAAGACAATCGAGGGATTTACCCATGGCGAACACCCTCTGGTCTTGTTCTAGAGTGACAGTATAGAGACTTGGACTCTGACCTAACGATGAGGTCACCCAAAAATCCAGAAATTGCGGACGGTCACTTCCCGAATTCGACAAACGATTCGCTACCTAGACCGACAGCCGGAATGCGGCGGTGCTGTCTAATTGGGAGGGTGGATTCTGGGTTAATGCTTTGTTACAATATCAACAAGTGGAAGCGGCTTTTGCTGGGTGGATTTTCTTCGAATCAACCGGCTTTGGGTCGCGTCTAACTGTTAAAGGGCTGCAACAACCCCGTGGATGGGGGCTCTGCTGAAGAGATTGGCCGCAATGCCGATCAATTCAGGAACGTCAGTGCATCCACTGCCGCCCAGTTTGTTTGCTTTCAACATCCCCGTTCGCTGCCCTGCTTTGGATTGTTTTGGGCGAGCTGGACTGAAGGCGGAATACGGTGAACCTGGTTCTTGACGATCTCGCGGCGGCCTCGCCGGAGGCTGGTAGTAGCTGCAGCCTCGAAAACTATCTGGCGCTCCCTGATCACACGATGGATGCACGCATCGCGGAGGCGCGCGCGCGGCTGGGGAAGACGACCCTGCTGCTGGGACATCACTACCAACGCGACGAGGTGATTCGCTTTGCCGACGCGATGGGCGACAGCTACAAGCTCTCGAAGATAGCTACCGAGTCGGACGCGAAGTACATTGTCTTCTGCGGCGTGCACTTTATGGCCGAGAGCGCGGATGTGCTGGGCCATGCGGGTCAGCAGGTGATCTTGCCCGACCTGAATGCCGGCTGCTCGATGGCGGATATGGCGGAGATTTCGCAGGTGGAAGCCTGCTGGGAGGCGCTCGAAGGGCTGGGGCTGGCGGAGGAGATTATTCCGCTGACCTATATGAATTCGACGGCGGCGATCAAGGCCTTTTGCGGCGAGCGGGGCGGGCTGGTGTGCACCTCATCGAACGCGCGGGCGGCCTTTGAGTGGGCCTTTGAGCGGGGCAAGCGGATTCTGTTTTTGCCCGACCAGCACCTGGGGCGCAACACCGGCCATGCGATGGGGATTCCGCTGGATGAAATGGTGGCTTGGGATCCGTGGGCGATTCAGCTTGGCACAGGCGGAGGCGGGCAGACGAAGGATCGGTTGGCTGCGAGCCGGATTTTGCTGTGGAAGGGGCATTGTGCGGTGCATCAGCGGTTTTTGCCGAGCCACGTAGATCAGGTGCGGGCGAAGTATCCGGGGATTCAGGTGATCGTGCATCCGGAGTGCAGGTTTGAGGTCTGCCAGAAGGCGGACGCGCTGGGTTCGACGGAGCGGCTGATCGCGCTGGTGGAGCAGGCGCCGGAGGGGCAGATGTTTGCCGTGGGAACGGAGATTCACCTGGTGAATCGGATGGCCAGGCGATTTGCGGCCGAAGGCAAGCGGGTGATTACGCTGGACGATACTGGATGCCTATGCACCACGATGTACAGGATTACTCCGCAGCACCTGTGCTGGGCGCTAGAGAATCTGGTTGAGGGGCGAGTCGTGAACCGGATTCAGGTGCGACCTGGGGTGAAGAGGTGGGCCAAGGTGGCGCTGGACCGGATGCTGGAAGTGGGTTAGCCACCTGCGGCGGGGCCGGCTGCTCGCTCTTCGCTCGCTTGAGCGTTCTCGGTATCCCAGGTCCCCAAGCGCGAGGGACCTGGGGCACCACGATGTATCGCATCACTCCGCAGCACCTGGCCAGGGTCCTGGAGAATCTGGTCGAGGGGCGCGTAACTATAGCGCCATTGTTCAGAAGTAGAGCCAGGGTTTCAAGGAATACTCGCGCTGTACGTTTTTTTGATCCATATGATAGCCGGCGATTGGAATGCGCAACGAGACTCTGTCTGGACCTACAAAAGAGAGACTGCCCTCACTTGCGCCCTCGAAATAGTCCAAGAATCTCACCGCATAAATACCGGGAAGAATCGTCCTTCGTTGCTGCAAGCTCACACCGTGTGGCCCTACAGCGCCTCCCGCAGTCTCATCCCATGAAAGATGTACCGAGTACTTTCCCTGATATAGCGTACATAACTCTCTGCTTAGCTGCCGATGATTTACTGCTGCTGGGATATCGCATGCCACCATCCCCAACAGGCCTACGACCGAGAACGCCATCAAGGGCATAAGCAGGATAAAGGCAATTATTTTGGCCCAACGGGACAGGCGCAACGCAGGCTTAATGGCAAAAAGTGGTAGCAAAAGGAAAAGGCAGCCGAAAGCCAGGTTCAAGCCAGCATTTGTGAAACGCAATGTGTGCATGCACAAGTACATGAAGACCATTAGCGAGATCAGAAAAACAAGGCGCCAAACCGGGTTGACACTGCGATTCGAGGGAACTGATTCACTCACCTGAGTATGTCCTCTGTCAACGGCATTTACTCGACGGATAGGAACGATTCTACGCTCGAGCTATAAGTTCAGGCTGATTCATCGGCTATCCGGAAGTTACCATGCAGAGATCCCCTCTTAAAGACGACGAAGCTGACTGACGCCCGCAGATACTCCATCCGTCTGCGAAAAGATTCGTCTTCATTTTGACGGGAAAGCCGGATTCAACTGCGCCTCGAATTGGCGGTTGAAGCGGATCAGGGCGATCCACTGGCCGTGGTCTTCCTGCTTCCAAACTAAGCTGCCGTGGAGTTGGAGGGCGATGACTTCGGGCTGGAGGTCGTGGTGCAGGCCGAAGTATTGCTCGTCTACGGCTTCGCCTTTGGGGCCGAGGCTTAGGGGCAAAGATTGCGGATCGTATTTTGTGCTGAAGACCAGAGCGGCGGAGAACTTCTCAGGCTGCTGGGCGGCGCGGGCGACTTGCTGTGCGGTGAAGTCCTCGATGCGGTCAACGGCGAAGGGATGCTCGAGGTAGCCAAGCTCGGGGCGGGTGAGTTCGTCGGTGACGGGCCATGCTGAGAGAACCGTCGAGCCGGGGTAGAGCTTCTCGAGCTGATCGATTCCGGCCTGGTGGAGGCGGATGACGCGGGCGTAGGAGAGGTTATCTTCGGGGGCAAAGCGATAAGGCGGGTTGATGAAAAGTCCAAGGATAAAGGCTACCGCAGAGAAGAGGGCCAGAGCCTGCCAGTAGGGCACGCGGCGATCGATGGTGGAGACGGCGACCAAGAGCACGAGCGGAGTCACGGGTAGCAGGTAGCGAACGAGCAGAGCTCCGCCGAGGACGCTGAAGAGCAAGGCATTCACCAAGAGCAGGAGAAGAATGCGGCGCATCGCGGCCGGGGCAATGGCCAGACGAGGCTGTCCGTCTGCGCCGGAGCGTGGGTCGAGAAGCAGAGAGGCGAGGGCGACTCCGACGGGCACGAAGAAATTCATGTGCGCGGTGAGATGCAGGAGGCGATATCCGAAGGCGGCCAGGATGCGAAGCGGCTCGAGGTTGGCCTGGGCGTTGTAGCGGAAGAACTCGGGATTGCCGAAGAGGAAGCCGGTTTTGGTGTAGTGGTAAATGTACCAGGCGGCCAGGGGCAGCAAGCAGCCTGCAAACCATGCAGTCTCTTGCCAGAGGCGGATGCGCGCTCGTCCAGGGGCGCGAAGGCTCTCGACAAGGCTGATGACGGCGAGGGTGATCGGGATGGCGATGGCGGTCTCTTTTGAGAGCGCGGCAGCGGCGAACCAGACGGCTGCGATGGCAGGTCTGGGGGCCTGACTGGAGAGTGAGCCGATCTCAGGCAAGGCATAGACCAGCCCCCAGAGGGTGCATGCGGCGGCAAAGATGTCGGCGTGGGCGAGCGTGCTTTGCGCAAACCAGACTGGATAGAGAGCGGTGAGCACGACGGTCCAGAAGGCGACGGAGGGGGTGGCGGTGAGACGCATCGCAAGGCGCCAGACGGCGGTGACTCCGAGCGCCGCGACCATGAGCACGGAGGTGCGGGTGACCTCTGGAACGAAGCCCGAGAGACGCCACCAGAAGGCGAGATAGATGCTGGGCAGGGGAGGGTGCGCGTTGGAGAGGGTGCTCAAGGGAATCAGCGAGCCGGTGCGGAAGAAGTCCCATGCGGCGGGGATGTAGTAGCCGGCCTCGTCCCAGTAGTAGGGCAGGCGCAGCAAAGTGAAGTGGCTGGCATAGAGGGCCGCGAAGATGACCGGGAAGATTCTCCAGGCGGGAAAGGGCTGGTCGGGCCGCGGGATGATGAATTGCTTCCAGGGCAAGCGATCTCTCCTAACAAAGCCAACCGAGGTTCGTGGTTTCACACCCTTTCGCCAAAAACAAGCGAAAGGATGGGCACCGACTCGACGTTTAATTAATCGGGCCCTGCGGGAAGGTGTGGCTCTGCGGCTCAAGGTTGAGCGTGCCAAAGGCCTGCTCGTACTGGGCGAGGTTCTGGCCGAGGAGGTTCCACAGGGCTTTGGCCTGCTGCGGGCTGAGGAAGATCGCTGTGTGGTTGCGAATGGAGACCTGGTCGGGGCCGTCGGCGGAGGCTAGGCCGAAGGCGAGCTGGAAGTCCCAGACACTGACACGGATATGGACGCTGTTGGCGTAGGTTTCGCGGTAGTCGGGGGCCTGAACGAGATTCATTTGGGGTTGCTGTGCGGATTGGGCCATGGTTTCTTTAGATTACTCCGGCAGGGGGAGTAGCGAGGAGGGCGCGGGAGGTGGTGGGGACCGAGAAGGGTTAAGGCTGGTGCGAAAGGGGGGACTCGAACCCCCATGGATTGCTCCGCCAGATCCTAAGTCTGGTGCGTCTGCCAGTTCCGCCACTTTCGCATGGGCGCGACCTGATCTCATTCTAGCCTGGATGGAGGCATACGGGCAGGATCCTGGAACCGGTTCCACGAATTCAGTTTTGAAGGGGCACAGCCGAAGCCGTGCCCCTTTTTGCAATTACTCGCGGTGGGATGTCCAGCGGATTCCGCCCGCATAGGTGGGGTGGTAATACTCGCGCTGAACAACGTACTGCGGGCTGCCATTATAGAAACCGAAGACTTCGTTGTTCATGTTGAGGCCGTAGGCATAGACCTGGAAGCCCTTCGGAAGGTTATAGCTCGCCTGGGTGTCGAACTGGAAGTGTGGGTAGAGGTAGTTGTCGCCCAGCGGTCCGGCGACGCCGCCCAGCTTAGGAGCGGGGATGGTCTGTTGCGAGCCGTCCGGGTTGAGAATCGGATTGCCATTCGCGTCGGTGGCATAGGCAAGGTCCTCGTACTGGTACGCGTAAATCATCTTGTCATCGAAGGTCATTCCGATTCGCATCGAGAAGCGTTTGGTGTCGAAGGTCGGGCTGATGTTCCAACTATTTGGAGCCTGGCGAAGCAAGGCCGGGCTGTCGTCGCGCAGCGGGTCGACGTCGCTGGCCTGCGAAGTGGTGTAGCTGTAGTTGGCTGAGATGCCAAGGCCTCGCATCGCGCCGGGTAGGTACGACAGGCGCTGTTGGTAGCTGAGTTCGATGCCCTGCACGTGCGCACTGCCGGCGTTCGAGGGCTGAGTGACAAGAGTCGGCGATCCGGGATTGTATGGATAGTTGCTGGTCAGCGTTTGAAGCGTGACGATTGGATCGGAGAGAGCCTTGTAGAAGTAACCAGCCTGCAGCAGACCGGCATTGCTGAAGGAATGCTCATAGAGAATGTCGTAGTTGTTGGCGCGTTCCGCTTTCAGGTTCGGGTTGCCGACACTTACAGTGGCCGGGGTGGTTGAGATATCGGGCTGCCCTACGGCTGCGGTAACATCCTGCGGATCGGGGCGGGCTAGTCCGCGGCCATATACCAATCGCAGGTCCGAGTCTTTATCCAGGGCAAAGCGCAGAGAGCCGCTGGGCAGCACATCCAGATAATCTCCACCGGCCTTGAAGGTCAGAGTAGTGGGCGCAGGGCTGAGGTTTGGGTCGAAGCTCAGCGTGTCGAGATGAGTGGCCTCAAAGCGGACGCCGAGGACCATGCGGACGCGGCTGGCCAGCTCGATGGTATTCATGGCATAGCCGGCTGGGATGCGTTCGACAAGGTCGTAGTTGTTGGCGTTGACGCCCGGACCTCCGCTCATCGTAAATGCGCTTGGATTGTTGTAGACGTAGCTTCTCACTTTGCTGTAGTCGGTCACGTTGCCGAAGCCGCCATAGGTCTTGTCGTAATAGCCGGGATCGGAGAAGCTGCTATCCCACTCCGGATGAGCCGCGACAAGCGTCGTTGCATTGGGCTTGAAAGATTCATCGTAAGTGTCATCGAACTTATGAGCGTTGCGGATCTTCGCGCCGAGTTCGAAGGTGCCGAAGTGCCTGCCAAAGTGATAGAGCCTCGAGTAGGAGCCGGAAGCTTGCAAGTTAACCTGCGCGCTCTGTCCGAAGGTCGGCGGCGCAAAGGATTTCAAGCTGTAATTGTTGGAATCCTCCGAATTGTCGGCTCCGGTTCCGAAGCAGCCTGCGCTCCATCCGGGGCGATTGACGCTGACGCCCAGAACGTTGTTGCAGGAGATGTTCGGATCGCCAACCCAGGTGTATTTTGCGCTGCCGCTGCCGCTGAGCGAGCGCGAGCGCGCGGCGGCGATGCTCCAGGTGATCGTCGAAACATTGAAGACATGCTTGCCTTGCAGGCTCAGACTGCCCACCGACATATTGGGCCGGCGCCAGTCCTGGCTATATTGAGGAACGTCGCCATCATTCAACGTGTAGACCCACTTGTTGCCCCAGTTGCGGAAGGTTGAAAACAGCCCGCGCACTGAGATGTTCGAACCTTCTCTCAGCTTGTAGTCGGCGCTGGCTGTCGCGCCCCAACGCGTCCGGTAGTACACATAATCGCGAATGTCCATGGTGTCGTAGTACGGGGTCAGGGTGCCATTGGGGTTCGGCTGCGGATCGGGCTCAATGTCATTGATGCCGCGGCCGTTGAAATCGTAGGTGCCGCCGATCAGCAGGCCGAGCTTCTTGTCGGCGAGGAAGCGCTTGCCGATTGTGCCGCCCATCTGGTCTACCGTGCGGCCGCCGATGATAGGGGTGTATCCACCGACTCCATAGAGAGTGGCCGTCGGTACCTCGCCCGCGGTCTTGGTTACCAGGTTCACCGAGCCGCCGATGCCGTCGGCATCGATGTTGGCTTGCAGCGTCTTGTTGATCTCAACAGAGTCCACCAGATCCGATGCAATGGTATCGAGCTTGATCTGGCGCACTCCGCTCTCCGGCGAAGGAACCGTCACGCCGTCGATCATGGTGTTGCTCAGGCGGGGCTCGGTGCCGCGAATCTGCACGTACTTGCCCTCGCCCTCGTCGCGTTCGATGGTGACCGACGCCATGCGGCCGAGCGCATCGGCGATATTGGCGTTGGGCAGCGAAACAATCACATTTGCCGGCAGTACCTGCAGGATGTTTTCGGCGGCGAGTGTGCGGTTCACGGCTTCGGCTTCGCCAAATGGCCGTTCGGCGGTCACGGTAATCTCATCGTTTGCGCTGGCGACCTTGAGGATGGCATCGATGCGCGCGACCTGGCCAGCCACCACCGTTACGCTGGCGGTGTACGGCGCGAAGCCGACGTAAGAGACCGTGACGGTGTAAGTTCCCGGCGTCACATCGGTGACAGTGAACTCGCCCAGTCCGTTGGTTGTCATCGGCCTGATCTGGGGCTGCGTCTCGATTTTGGCCCCCTGCAGAACGGCACCTGCGGCGTCCTTGACCGAGCCGCCGATGACGCCCCTGGCGGTCTGGCAAAATGCGTGCTGAACCGCACACAGACAGAGAACGACGAGGGTGATGGCGAGGATTCGATTGCGCATGGGGCTCCTGATTTCAAGTAGTGGCTTGAGGATTATGCAGTGTCCAAATTGCATGTCTGCTTACACAGGAGCCTACGAGGTGTTTTTGAAGCTGCGTTAACAAAGCGGTGAATTTCTACTGAGGGTGGTGAGTTTCTTTACGGTAGTTTGAAAATGCGATGAATATGCAGTCTACTTCTCGGCTTTGATTTCCAAATTGAAATCACATAGCAAGCAACGGCGCGATCCGGAAGTCTGAAGGCAAAATCGCGCCATTCCTCTTTCAGTTCTGCCGCCGGCTAGTTGAAGAGGTCCTTCATCTTGTCGAGGATGCCGGGTGAGGCGGGGCTGTTCTCGACGGCGAGTGTGTCGGCCAGCTGGCTGACCAGATCGCGTTGCGCGCGGCTGAGCTTGCGGGGAATCTCGACGAAGACCTTGACGATGAGATCGCCTCTGTTTTTGCTGTTGAGAACGGGGACACCGCGGCCGCGGATGCGAAGCTCGCGTCCACTTTGAGTGCCCTCGGGAATCTTGATCTCCACGGAGCCATCAATGCCCTCGATCTCGATCTCGGCTCCCAGGGCGGCTTGAGGAAAACTGATGGGGATGACGCAACGCAGGTTGTTGCCATCGCGCTCAAAGAGCTCGTGGCGGCGGATCGACAAGACCACATAGAGGTCGCCTTTGGGGCCTCCGGCGCGGCCAGTATCACCTTCGCCCGAATAGCGGATGCGGGTGCCGTCTTCGACGCCTGGGGGCACCTTGACGTTGAGCTTGAGTTCCCTATGCGCGCGGCCCTCTCCGCGGCAGGTGGGGCAGGGATCGCTGATGAGCTGGCCGGCACCATTGCATGCGGGGCAGGTGCGGGCCACGGCGAAGAAGCCCTGCTGATAGCGGACCTGTCCACGGCCCTGACACTGGCTGCAGATGGAGGGTCCGCGGCTGGAGGCGCTGCCGCGGCCATTGCATGTCGAGCAGGTCTCAAGGCGGCGAATCTTGACCTCGGTCTCGGCGCCGAAGATGGCGGCCTCGAAGTCGACGGTGAGATCGAAGCGCAGGTCGTCGCCGCGCTGCTGGCGGTTGCCGCGATGCGCGTTGCCGCCCATGGAGAACATCTCGCCGAAGAGATCGCCGAAGATGTCGCCGATGTCGACACCGCCGGCGAACGGTCCGCCGAAGCCTGAGCCTCCGCTGATGCCGGCATGGCCATAGCGGTCGTAGGCTGCGCGCTTATCGGCGTCGCTCAAGACCTGGTAAGCCTCGCTGGCTTCTTTGAATTTCTCTTCAGCGGTGTGATCGCCGGGGTTGCGGTCGGGGTGGTGCTTGAGCGCGAGCCTGCGGTAGGCGCTCTTCAATTCCTGGTCGCTGCAATCGCGCGAGACGCCCAGAACCTCGTAATAGTCGGCTTTACTCACGTTGGTGTGTCTACTCATTCGCTTTTCTGTTTAGGGTTTGAAGCCACACGAACCAGCGCGGGACGCAGGAGCTTGTGGCGCAGTTTATAGCCGCGGCGAATCTCTTCCGCGACGTGCTGGTCGGGCAGGTCATCGCGTTCGACGGTGCCGAGGGCCTCGTGATGGCGGGGATCGAACTCTTCGCCGAGCGCGGGGATCGGATGGACGTGGAGCTGGCGCAGAACGTCTTCCATTTTTTTGACGATGAGTTCGACGCCAGAGCGCAACTGCTCAAGAGTACCATCTGCCTTGAGAGCCAGCTCGAAGTTGTCGAGTACGGGGAGGAATTGTTCGACGACGTTGGCAATGGCGTAGTCGCGATCGGCGGCGCGGTCGCGTTCTGCGCGCTTGCGGGCATTTTCAAACTCGGCCTGAAGGCGGGCCAGCCGATCGACCAACTGGTCGCGCTCAGCCTTTAGCTGGTCCAATTCGGTGGTTCTAGGCTCGGCGCTCGCGGAGTTTTCCGGTTCGGCAGGGAGCGCGGAGCCGCCGACCTCTTCCGGGGCGGGCTCCTCCATTGCAGTGGCCTGCTCGAACTTGAGAGGTTCTACGGGCTTGGACTCTGTTTTCTGGTCTGGCATTTCTCTATTCATTCTCCGAATACAATTCTCGTGCTTGTCTCCATGATAATTTGTGCGGTTCGCACTGCTTTCTTTGATTAGGAAGGTGGCAGGTTCGGTTCCGTTTTGATTCACGCCCCTAGCTTTTCGTCGAGGGGAAGTTCCAGGAGGCGTTCGGAGAGGCGGGCGATGTAACGCACTGCCTGAATCATCTCCTGATACTGGATGCGAGTGGGCGCGATGACTGCGACGGTGCCCAGATTGGCGTTACCGAGGCGGGCCGGAGCACCGATGAGCACGAGATCCTGCATGGCTTGCGAGGCCTCGGCCTGGCCGGCGAGGTCTGGGCCCACGACTACGCGGACCTCTTGCTGCCGGCCGTCGACGTAGGCTGTGAGGAGCTCGACGAGGCGCTGCTTGGCTTCAAGAGCCAGGAGCATTTGGCGCAGGCGCTCGCGGTCGTCTTCGGCGGCGATGAGGTTGGCCATGCCATCGACGAAGATCGCGGGGCCTGCTTCGCCGCCGGCGAGGGCTCCTTTGCGGCAGAGCTCTTCGACCGAGGCTAGCATCTGCTGATAGGCGGCCTCTTCCACTTCGACGCGGCGGGCGACCTCGGTGCGGATGCGCTCGATGGGCCAGCCGCGGAAGCTTTCATTGAGGTAGCGGGCGGCGGTCTCCAGTTCCACGTGGGACAATTCGCGGTCGAGGGCGAGCACGCGATCCTGCACGGCGCCGGCCTGGGTGACGAGCACAGCAAGGACGCGGCCGGTGGAGAGGCGGGAAAAGTGAATGTGCTCTAGGACCTGGCTGGCGGTGGAGCTGGCAAGAGCGACACCGAGGCCGCTCGAAAGGAGCGCCAGGACATGCGAGGTGCGTTCCAAATAATCATTGGTACTGGTGACGCCCGAGAAGCTCTCTTCAATCTGACCGCGGCGCGCCTCGCTCATTGGAGTGGCCGGAGGGATTGCATTGATACCCGAGGCCTGTGCGGCGGCCGTCTGGCCAGCCTGCATCTGCTCGACGTAGTAACGGAAGCCCGCGGCGGTGGGAACGCGGCCGGCTGAGGTGTGAGGCTGATCGAGCAGGCCCACCTCACTCAAGGTGACCATGACGTTGCGGATGGTGGCCGAACTTAGTCCGTCCCGGTTGGCGAAGAAGTGCGCAACCGCCTGAGAGGCCACCGGCTCCCCCGTGGCGATATACAGCTCGATGACTGCCGTGAGCACCATCCGCTCTCGCGGACTGACGCGCGTTTCAGGCATCTCCCCCGCTTTCCGTCTGGCCTCTTCCTGAGCTGCGGTGGGGCGATGCGCCCGCCAGCCGCGGACCCGGAAGAAACTTACTCAACGTTCGATTTTTCTATCGTTTACGAGATAAGAACTGTGAGATTTCTCCTTTTCGATTCTAGGGAGCGCCGTAAGGGCTGTCAACAGAATGAGCAAAGGCCAAGCGCACTGTTATGGCTGGTTGTAATAGCCGGTATTGGTGCGGGCGGTCAGCCCCGGCTTGCTGACGAACACTTTGAGGTCGTGATATTCATCGGGCTTGTCGGCATGGGGAGGGTCGAAGGAGAGAGTGTAAAAGCTGCCGGCATCCTGGACGCAACTGTCGATCTCGGCTGTAAGGTCGTTGCTTGGGGGCATGGCCAGTCCGCCGCTTTGGACGGCAAGGACTTTGAGAGCCAGATCGGGGAGGACAGCCTTTCCGGCGGATTTCACGCCACCGAGAAAGTCGCGGTACACATTAGTGCCGACCCCCGGCATCCCCTGGGAGATGCTGTAAAGCGAGATGCGCGACTCTCGCAACTCGCTCGACAGGCCAACGATCAGACGGAAGGTCCGGCGCTGGTCTTCTGCGGTGATATCGAAGCCCGGCCCGCTGAGGGCAGGCCAGCCTGGTCCGGCCCAGATCAGCAGCTTCCTGCCGGGCTTTCGTGATTCCGTTTCGATAACGCTCGTCAGCATCTTGAGTGAAAACTGGAAGCGCTCGATGGCGCCGAAGGCCGTTGCCCTGCCGAAGGTTCGCAGCCTGCCGTTGACCTGATCGAGAGCCGCCGCCACTTGATTGCCGTCGGTGGAGGGCTGCTGAAGGAGAGTGACTCCATCATTGGACAAGAAGTAGATGGAGGTGGGTGCGGCAAGATGGCCGCCGTTCTGCAGCAGAAAGGCCGCAATCTGCTGCCGCACTGAGGAGACTTGACTGAAGGGCAGATTGACGGTGTCGATGAGCAAGATGACCCCGGCGGGTGGACCGGCCTTTTGGAGGTGTCCGTCGAAGGCGTGGAAGGACAGGATCTTGCTGGGAAGGTTGTTGTCGAGGAGCGTGAAATCGGTCATCTCAAGTCCCGGGACGGGTTGGCCAGATTTGTCGGCGACCACGAGGTCGAGATGGATACGGCCTTCAGTGATGGGAGGCGCAGGCGCTCGCCGCTGGCTCAGCACACGATCAGGCGGCTGGGATGGAGAGGATGTCTCGGAGTGGGCCGGGGCTGCCGGCGGTGTTGGTTGCTGGGTTGTGCCCAGTTGTGCGCAAAAAAAAGCCGGAACGCCGACAAGAACCATCAGAGATGCGCGCGGCAAAGGCATCATGGAATGCACCTGAGTTGGAATTTGAGCAGATTGCCTGCGTAAAGTCCAACCGCGCCGCGGCCGGCATGCCGCCTGGCTCGACCGGAACGAGCTGCCGATGTGCTGTTAGCCTTGAGAAGGAGTCCATAGAATAGGGCTGAAACAGGCTTCGGCCGACAGTGGGCTGGACTGGAGCCCGTGCGGGCTACTCGATTCAAAGGGATTTTGTCTTGATGACCTCAGTGCGCCGCTTTCCGATGGCGATTCTTGTGCTGGCCTTAGTGTCGGGCTCTGCGGCTTGGGCCCAGCCGGCGGTCTCTCCGCCGCTGCCGGAGGTTCGCCAGCTCATGACGGAGGTCGAGGAGCATCAGAAGCAACTGGAGAAGGTACGGGAGAACTATACCTACAGCGACAGCGTGACGGTGGAGGATATCGACGGCAGCGGACAGGTGAAGAAGACGGAGACGGAGGAGTGGGAAGAGTTTTTCGTCAACGGGCACCAGATCGGGCGCAAGATCAAGAAGGACGGAAAGCTGCTCGAAGGCAGCGAGTTGGAGAAGGAGGCCGAGCGCGTCACCAAAGAGTTGGAGAAGGCGCAGAAGCTGGCTCCGGAGAAGCCGCTGGAGGGCGAGACAATCTCGATCTCACGGCTGCTGGCGATCATGGATGTGCGGAATCCGCATCGGTCGGTCTATCGCGGCCGGGCGGCGATCGTCTTCGATTTCGTGGGCCGCAAGGACGCCAAGACACACGGCCTGGCCGAGGATGCCTCGAAGAAGCTGCAAGGGACGATGTGGGTGGATGAGGCCGATCGCCAGGTTGCGCATCTGGATGTGGTCTTCAATGACAACTTTCGCGTTGGTGGGGGATTGGTGGCGAGCGTAGAGAAGGGATCGAGTTTCCACTTCGATCAAGAGCAGGTGAATGGCGAGATCTGGCTGCCGACCGGGGCAGAGATCAGTATGACGGCCCGCATCCTGCTGATGAAGAACTTGCGCCAGCACATCACGGCGAGGGACTACGACTACAAGCGCTTCAAGGTCGACGCTGAGACGGGCAAGGACGCCAAGGCCGTTGGGGAGACAAAATAGGGTGCCGATTGGCGGCGCGGCTTGATGCGTGACTTGGCGCTATTCCATTACATTTGAAGGATGTTTGCGCGCAGGCTCTCGGTGGAGCGGATCGATGCGAGCGGAGAGCGGCACCCTTGCCCCATCCGCTGGATCGACAACTTTGCCATGCGCAACTTTACCAACGACGCGATCTTCGACGACACGCTGCCGGTGGCGGACGGGGTGCTCGAAGCCGGAAGGCGCGTCGCGCTAGAACGGCTGCAACCGGCGATGGAGGATTGGTTTCGGCGCAAGGGGTATCTCAAGGCTGGCGAACGGCTTGAGGTTCTGGACATCGGTGGGGCTGGTTGAGGTTCATGGTCTCGAAACCTGCTCATCGCAATGAGACAGCGCTAAACAGCACAGTTTTTCACGTGCTGGCCACCGGCTTTGGATCGATTCTCGCCTTGCTATCTATCTCAGGATCGGTCAGAATCATAGGAATTCTGCAACGAAACGAAAGACTTCGGATGAAGATGTCGCCATCGCGCGTGTGTTGCGCTCTCATTCCGCTATTCTTGCTTGCGCCTTCGCAAGCCCATTCACAGGACAAGAAGGGCACTGTGAATGTCGATTCTCTTGAGGTCTACTCCGAGATGTCGAGGGAGAGCGACGTCGTGACGATGCTGGCCAAGGGGACGGTTGTTCGCGTTCTGCTCACCGTGATAGGTGACGGAGGAGTCTGGTGCAGCATTACGAGTCAGGGCGCCTCGTCGAGAGTTGGATATGTTCTGTGTTCGGGGCTTGATCGGCCGAAGCCGAGCGAGACTGTGTCAGCGGCTGCCGAAAACGGACCACTGCCGGAGATCCTGGTTGGAAGCTCGTCCACCCCGGTTCAGAGCCCAAAACGGCAAACGCACCCGGTTGACAGGGGCGCCCTGGTTGGCCAGACTCTCGCGCCGTTAGCGGGTTACGGTTGGGGTAGTTATCGAAAGACACTCGTGATCGCCATCCGCATCGGATGCCCCTACTGCGATTCAAGCCTGGGTTTCTACAGGCAGCTCGGCGAGCAGGAAAGAAGCAGCATGATCCGTGCACACGTTCTGCTCGTGATGCCGAATGACGCATCGACTGGCGGCGGATATCTGAGAAGGAATGGCGTGGAGGTGCAAGAGATCTTCGGCCAAGAACTTGATGACCTTAGGGTCTCGGGAACACCGACGCTGCTGCTTCTCGACTCGAGCGGGCGCATCGAGCGGGAGTGGGTTGGGAAGCTCTCGCCGCGGGGGGAGAAGGACGTCATCAGCGCCGCGGGAGAGTGAGCGGTACAGATTTGACGGGGGGAGGAGTCTTTGCCATCAGGCGGCTTGGGACTTGGCTTGGGCGGAGTGCCAGAGCGCCAGTTCGGCTTCGCGGCGGGCCTTGAGGGCAGGCACTTCGTGACCGCCGGCGCGATCCCAGCGGAGCAGCTCTTTGGCGGCTTCATCGTGGCGGCCTGCGTTGAGGAGCTTGAGAAGGGTGGAACTCGCGAAGCGGCCTGCGCCGAGGTTGAAGACAAAGTCAACCAGCGCATCGACTTGGCCCTGGGTTAGCGGTACCCTGACCAGGCGTTGGACGGCCTGCTCGGCATCGCGCACATCCGAAGCCAGTAGTTCGGTGGCCTTGGGTTCGTCGATGCCGTTGGGAAAGGACTCGGGGTGGAGAAGCCTGTGGCCGTAGCCGATGGTCGGCAGACCGGCCACATCCAGATAGACGCGATTGCGAAATCCCTCCGACCGCTTGAGCAACTCCATTCCTGCTGGGCTTAAGTTCATTTCTGGCTCCTGTTTAGGTTGATCATCAATTTCAACGCTAGCAGGATAGGAGAATTAATCTGCAGCAAAAATAAGTAGCTAAGCCATTTGGATACAACGTGGAAGAAGATGCACCCGTTGACCTTTTTTAGGCACGGCAGGGGACTGTTGGGATTGCAGATCTGGGCTGGGCAATCGGAAGACTCGGTCTTCCTATTGCCCGGGGTTGGGAGAGCGATCAGTGGGCTGATGAAGGTAATTTGCCGGTCAATTTCTCGAAATCGAGAAGTAGAGCCGGTATAGCTACCTCAAAATGGTCGATGCAGGCCTTTTGCGAGTTGCAGCCCTTAATACGCTGTGTGAGTGTCCAAAGCACGTAGTGGGTTTTCCGGTCATAAATGACAAGCTTCAAATATGCCGCACCGTCTTTTTGATTCGCTATCCGGGGTTCCAGCACCAAGTCGGCATCCGACGGATCGCCTATGATCTCGAACTAACCGGAGTTTTTGAGCGCGGTATAAAAGTCATCGTAGATCCGGTTCGGTTCGCGACTGACCTAAGCACTCATGTCCTCAGTATCCGGGCCAACATTGGAGACGAATACCTTTTTGGCCGCCAGGATGGCTTGGGGTATTGGGCCGGCCTGGGGCGTGACGGCGGGCTGTTGGGCGAGGGCGGCGACCGCCGAGAGAAGGGCGGCGGTGAAGACGGCGAGACGGAGACCAAAACCTAGACGGTTCATTGGGATGCACTCCTCATGAGCAAAAGGGGCTCGTTCAGGAAGACAGCAGCAAGGCTCAAAAAGTTTCGACGGAGGGCTTCGATCTGATCTGGAGGCCAGCTCTCTTGCGGGAGCGGAGGGTTAAGGTCTGGGGCACGACGGGTGGCGGCGAAGGCGGAGAGAGTCGAGGAATCCGGCGGCTGGGGCGGGGTAACCGGCTTTGCACCATAATTAGTGCAAAATGTAAGCTGCTGCAAAGAAAGATGGTTAGTCGGGAACGCTCAAAAATAGGTCCAATTTGGGAAAGAAATCCTCATCTTCTTTGCGAATAAACATTGAGAGAAGTGGCTTCGAATCAGTAAAATGGACGGATGGTTGAAAGACGAGAATCAAGCAACACGAGCTCAAAAACTTCGCTACGGATTTGGCTGTTGGCGGGGGCATCGTCTGTTGTGCTGGCCGCGGTGGTGGTAGGTGTCTCCACGCGGGCAGTGCTGGCAGATGCTCTGCTCTCCCGGCCGGCGGCGACCGCGCCCCCGGCGACACCCGTAGCAAGCGCGACGCCTGCCTTGCTTGCGCCGCAGAAACCAGCGGAGACGGAGGCGGTCGAGATGCTGCGTGGCGTCGCCTCCTGGTACGGAGGGGTCTTCAATGGCCGGAAGACGGCCAGCGGGGAGCGCTTCGACATGTATGGGATGACGGCCTGCCACCCGACGCTACCCTTTGGGTCGCTCGTGCGGGTGGTGAACCTTGCAAACAGACGATCGGTTGTGGTCCGGATTACGGACCGCGGCTACCTCTATGACGGGCGCGTCATCGATGTCTCGTATGGAGCCGCTGAGAAGCTGGCCATGACCAAGTCGGGACTTGCCTCGGTGAGACTGGAGGTTCTCCGATTAGGCGGCCCGACGGAACTTCCCCCCATTGGAATGAGGTAAGCGATTGAAAGCCGTGAGGTAACCGTATTTTGCGGTGACTGAAGTAGGCATGTAATATACTATTGTGTCTTTGTATTATTGTATTTAGTGTGATATATAATACGCATGTACATTGCGCGGGTTCCCAATCGCACCTCGCCTCCTGCGGTCCTCCTGAGGGAGTCCTTCCGCCAAGACGGCAAGGTAAAGTCTCGCACCCTGGCCAATATCACTTCCTGGGCTCCGGAGCGGATCGAGGCTCTGGATCGGGCATTGCATGGAGACTTCGATCACGCCGCGCTCAGCGAACCGACGGTGGGTCCTGTTTTCGGCTTACTGTACGTATTGAAGCAGGTTGCCGACCAGATCGGCATGAGCAGTGCTTTGGGTTCCAAAGAGATGGGCAAGCTCGGGCTATTTCTGGTTCTGGCCCGGATCGCTCATCAGGGTTCCCGTCTTTCCGCCGTGCGCTGGGCCGAAGGGCATGCGGTGGCCGAAGTGCTCGGACTGTCGAGCTTCGACGAAAACGATCTATACGATACTTTGGACGATCTTGCTCAGCGCCAGGAGAAGATCGAGCAGGCTCTTTACCGGCGCTATCTGGAACAACAGGAGACTCCGCCGCGGTTGTTTCTCTACGACGTGACCAGCAGTTATCTGGAGGGGGAGCACAACGAGTTAGCCGCCTTCGGTTACAACCGGGACGGTAAGCGGGGCAAGCTGCAGATCGTCATTGGCCTGCTGACCGATGAGCACGGCGAACCGCTGGCGGTGCGGGTCTTTGAAGGCAACAGCGGAGATCCGACCACGGTCGCCGATCAGATCAAAATCCTGCAGCAACAGTTTCAGGTCACGGAGTTGGTCTTTGTCGGAGACCGGGGCATGGTGAAGAGCAAGGGCAAGTTGGCTCTACATCAGGCTCAGCTGCACTACATCACCGCACTTACCGATCCGCAGATTCGTCGCTTGCTGGGCGAAGGCATCCTGCAACTACCCCTGTTCAGCGAAGCGATCTGCGAAGTCGAGCATGAGCAACTGCGCTACGTGCTGCGCAAGAACCAGTCGGAATCTCTACGTATCCAACGGCGCTTGACCGACAAGCTGGAGAAACTTGAAGCCCGTATCCAATCGCGCAATCAGAAGGTGCAACAGCAATCACTGTGCAAGCCGGAGGCGGGCTTACATCAGATCCAGCTCTGGGTCCAGCGACACAAGATCGAATCACTGGTCCAGCTTCGTCTCGAAGGCGGCCAGATCGCAATAGAACCTCAACAGCAGGCCATTGCCAGGCATCTGGAACTGGCCGGCTGCTACGTGATCACTACCGACGTTGCCGGTGCCGAGATGGATGCCCAGCATGTGCACGACAGCTACATGGCACTGCAAAGAGTCGAGCGCGACTTTCGCGCGATGAAGACCGGCGCACTGGAAGTGCGGCCCATCTTCGTGCAGAAGGCCAGCAGGACAAGAGGCCATGTCTTCTGCTGCATGTTGGCGTTGAAGCTGGCCCGGCAGGTCGAGCAACGGCTGCGTGCCGCCTTCGGAACCACCGGGGACAATCCTCACGCCATCACGCTGCCGGACGCCATGGCCGCGCTCAGCCGCTTGTGCCTACTGAATTACCCGGCCAGCAAAAGCGGAGGAGTAGTTACAAAGCTTCCACATCCCAATGAAGTACAACGGAAGATCCTGCACGCCTTGAATGCCAGCTTGCCCAGAATGTAGGCAGGCACGCATAAGCTTACAGATAGGCACATCTCGCAACGCTTCAATTACATGCAGGCGAGTTTACGCTTTCTTCCAAAAGGAATCTCCGCCCGAAGCAGAAGCTAAGAAACTGAAAGATACGGAAGGAGTTCGGGAACGGACCGGCCAGCCTTAGGGCTGGCCGTTTTCATGTCTATTGGCTGTCGGGGAGCTTGAAGGGTTTTTGCAGGTAGAGACGGGCCTCATTGAGGGCGCCCTGGGTGTTGTCGTTAGTCTGAACGGCTAGGCGGTACTCGTTGACGGCGCGGTCGCGCTGGCCGGTGATGTCAAAGATCTTTCCCAGGGCGATGTGGCTCCAGACTTCGGTCCAGCGGGGCTCGCCGTCGCCGCGCAGGGCATCGCGGTAGGAGTTGACGCTGGCTTGGAAGTTGCGCTGGGTGAAGAGCAGTTCGGCGATGCGATAGCTGGCGAGGGAGCTCTGAGAGTTGGATTCCAAGGCCTTTTGATATTCGGCCAGTGCGCCGTTAAGATCGCCCTGGGCGACAAGCTGCTGGCCCTTGAGGATGCTGATGCGCACTTGCAGGTCGGGGCTGGATTTGAGGACCCAGTCCTGGGGATCGATGTTGATGCGGCGGGGGCGGCCAAAGGTGTCGACGACGAATTGAGTGTCGGTGCCAACCACTTCCACCTTCTTGGTCTCGGTCTTGCCGTCGGTGTCGATGCGCAGCTCGACGGGCATGCGAAAGAGGTCGAGATCCTGGCCGATTTCGCCGATGGTGCGGAAGCCCTTGTTGTTGCCCAGCCGGTAGACGGCGTACTTGTTGGTGAACTGCGGCGCGCCGGTGCCGTCGACCCATTGGGAGAAGAATGAGGTCAACTGCTCATCGCTTTGCGCATCGGCTACCTTTTCGAAGTCGGCGGCACGGATGGACTGGTCGGCGTATTGGCTGAGGACTCCCTTGAGTGTGGCCAAAAAGGCCTTATCGCCGATCTCACCGCGGAGCATGTGAAAGATCATGGCGCCTTTTTCGAGGGTCATGGATTGGAACTCGGGCGAGAAGGGACTGAGGCGGCCAACGCTGGAGAGGGGAGAAGTATCGTAGGCCAAGGCCCCGGCGCAGATGTCGGGGAGCGCGGCCTTGAGGGCGTTGCGCCCGTTTTCGTCTTCGATGTACATCAGTTCGCCGTAGCGGGCCATGCCGTTGGTGATCCAGGCGTCGTTGAGAGTCCTGGGACTGACTTCGGAGCCCCACCACTGGTGGGCGATGGTGTTGGCCAGCAGGCGAATACCGCTCTTGTCGCCGACGCGCGAACCGAGGATGCCAGCCAGCTCGGGCGCCCAGATTGCGGGGAGGGTGTCGTCGGGGATTTCAACGACGTTGAGATGGGGAGTCTCGGGCGCGCCGAAGGCTCCGGTGAAAAAGTCGTACTCCTTGGCTGCGGTCTGGGCGAGATCGTTGGCAGACTGCTGATGGCTGACGGTGAGCCAAACCTTGACGTTGCTGGGGCCGGCCGAGACCGGGCCGACGAAGCGGCCGGCGATGACGGTGCCGGGAAGGCCCGGCTTGTCCCAATTGAAGTCGTACTCGTCGCCGGGCTTGCCGCTTGAGAGGGTCACTGACTTCGGGGCAGCCTGTTCGCCGCTGGCAAAGACGCGCATCCCTTGTGGGACGCGTATGTGGATTTGGGCGGTGAACCGGTCGGTCATGTAGCCGGTGGTGGGAAACCAGCGCGCGGCATAGAGCAGATAGGTGATCGGCTCCTGGATGGCCGCCAGCTTGAGACCTTCGACCGGGCCGTCCTCGTTGCCGGTGATCGCGCCCTGGTATTCGAAGGTCCAGCGCGTCACCTGGCCTGCTGAGAAGGGGGTGGTGGGAGTGATGCGAATCGTGCCGTCGGCGGAGCGCTCGCCGGTGAGAAGCTTGCCGGCTTCGTCGGTGATCCTGGTGAGCTTGAGGGCGGGGTGAAAGCCGAAGGTGACCAACTCGGCGTTCTGAGGCGCAGTGAAGCTGACGACCGCCTTCGCCGCCAGTTGGTGCGTCGCCGTGTCGATTTCGGCGTCGATGTTGTAGGCGGAGATGGTCAGCGTGGGGCGCTGGGCGGCGAGCGGAGAGACGATCGTGAGAGCGCAGAGGAGCGGCAGTATCCTCATTCGTTTAGGCATCGCGGCAATCATGGCAGCCATCGGCATTGCATTTCGCCTCTTGGTGTTGGTTCACATCGGTTGAGGATGTACGGGACCAGTCCCCGTAGCTCAGAGCGTGTTATTCAAATGAATCTTCGTTCAACATTTCCAGGGTGATCTCCGCCACCCGGTCGATTGCACCGATGTTGGACGGCTTGGCGAGCAGACCTCTAATTCGGGCAAGCTCCTGCATCATGGACTTGCGCGGGGGGCCGTCGGGTAGCAGGCGCTCGACCTCTTCGACGATATTATCTGCCTTAAAGTCGCTTTGAATCAGCTCGGGAACGACCCTCTTGTCTGCGATCAGGTTGGCCATGGCGACGTGGGGCACCTTGACCATCAGCTTGGCGATGGCGTAGGTGATGGGCGATACCTTATAGACGACGACAAATGGAGTGCCGATGAGAGCAGCCTCGACGGTGGCTGTGCCGCTGGCGACGACCGAGGCGCGAGCATGGAAGAGCGCCATGCGAGCGTCATCGACGAGAGTAATGTCTAGGCCTTCGCCGTGCTTCTCGACGAGGCGCCAGAGGATGTCTCGCTGCGCGGCGTTGAGGGTCGGGGCGACGGGGATTAGGAATTCGAAGCTATGGGAGAGGGCCTGGGCTGCCCGCAGGATCGTGGGCAAGTGGTCGCGAATCTCCCTGGGGCGGCTGCCGGGCAGGAGGCCGATCCAGGTCCTGGAGGGGTCCAGCTCATTTTCGGCGGCAAAGTGTTCGCGGCTGACCGATTGGGCGGGTAGGTCTGCGAGGGGATGGCCGACAAACTCGGCATCGACGCCGCGTTCGCGGTAGAAGGACTTCTCGAAGGGGAAGATCACCAGCATTCGGTCGACGTACTTCTTTACCAGCTGAATGCGGCGCTTCTTCCAGGCCCACAACTGCGGACTGACGAAGAAGATGACGGGTACACCGAGGCTGTGGAACTCTTTGGCCAGACGGAAGTGAATCTCGGGGAAGTCGATGAGTATGGCGACGCTGGGCGGGCGTTTGCGAATGACCCGCTTGAGCTTGCCGTATTCGCGGTAGATGCGGGGCAGGTGGCGGACGACCTCGGTGAGGCCCATGACGGCCATGTCTTCGGCGCGGACGATGCAGCGGAGGCCTTCGGCGGCCATGCGCTCGCCGCCCATGCCATAGAAGTCGGCCGACTGGCCCGAGGCGGCAAGCTGGTCTTTGAGTGCGGAGATCAGCAGCGCACCATAGTGTTCGCCGCTGGCTTCGCCTGCCGAGATGAAGATCGTGGGGGGCATACTTTCCTGATCCGCTCAGCGAGATTCGATGTCTGATCAATATGATAGCGGGTTCGCACGGATCCCATGTTTGAAAGTCGGGTGCTGAGAGACCTTGGGCTTGCTAATATATTCCAATTCTTAAGAAATTGGAGTTGGGAATCCCGTTGGAGATCAGTCCAGCGGAGGGATCTATTGAATAAGACTCCCCAAAGCTACTCCCAGGAAGGCTGGCACACCCTGGTTGCTGAGGATGCGCCGGAGATTCTGCTCGATTGGATCTTCGGTGCGGCCGGGAAGGGCTGTCGCGGAGTCGAAGACTGCCATTCTCACTCTCTTTCAGCGAGGGGCGAATACTACCGTTGTCGATCTTTACTTGGGAGACCGGCGAGGGACCGGGCCTGAAGGCCTTGCAAATACTTCCCTCATTCCGAGGGCTGAAGCTCACTGCTCCCTCTGAGTTCCTCGATCTACAACGGTAGTACCAGGCTGGTGCTTACTTCACCATCGTGTCGGAGGTGTAGAGATTGGACCTGCCGCTTCCGTCGGTGAACACCGTAAAGGTCTCGACCAGCAGCTCGTGCTTGTGCAGGTGTCCGACAACCTCGACCTTTGCAAAGCCGAAGGTGAAGTTTGCGCTGAAGGCCTCTGCCTTGCTGGAGCTTACGTTTGGAGCATAGACGGTGCCGGGCGCCGCACCCCAATTGCAGGGATTGGGGACGCAGGCTCCGTAGGGGTTGACAGTGATGCTGCTGCCGGAAGCCGAGATAACGATCCTGACCAGATCTCTGGTGGACTTGTCGACGTTATGCCAAGTTCCGACGAGATCAGTGGGCACGACGACCAGATCGGGGGACAGAGCCTCCGCCATGTGCGAAGGCGCGCGATATTCGAGATCGAGTTTTGTTGTCATTGAAGAACCTCCTTGTGCTCTTTTTTGGGGAGAGCAGCATATAGTGACTTTCGGAGGTGCGACGTTACAGGGGATTGGGGTCGTCCACACGATGGGAAAGGCCACGACGTTGGCGTGTAGTATCTGTGGAAGAGGCTTCCATGCGACAACTCAGTGTGTTGTTTTGTCTGCTATTGCTCGACCACAGTTTAAGAGGGCAGAGTCCCGTGGCTCCGACGACCTTGCCCGAAGCTGCTGCGCGGGAACAGCTTGCCACTCAACCCGAACCTGTTTATCCGCCGATTGCTAAAGCCGCACGCATTCAAGGTGATGTGGTTCTTTCCATTGTTGTAGACGAGCAGGGCCAGATTGTTTCCGAGAAGGTTGTCAGCGGGCCAGCAATGCTGCAACAGGCAGCGCTCGATGCCGCGAAGAAGCTTCAGTTCAACCCATTCTCGGTAAACAACAAGCCGATTCGAATCGCCACGACTCTGACGATTCCGTTTCAGACCGACAAGCCTGGCGAGGGTCCGAGCGCGGAGCAGGAGAAAGCCGCCCAGGCATGGTTTCCGCTATCTGATAAATGCCGAAGTGCGCTGACCACGCAGAATGCCAAAGAATCCCTAGACTACTGTAAACAAGCGCTAGATATGTCTCTCAAGGCCGGAGACCTAACATCGAGCGATCAGTTGGGAATGATGCTGTCGTACCAGTATTACGGTCATGCACTCTTGCTCACGGGGGTTCGTTCGCACGAGGCTCTCGAACAAGAAAATCACGCGATTGAAGAGGCCAAAAAGTGCCTCAAAGATACGGATGAAGAGTACGCTATGCCCTTCTTCTGGCGCGCAATGGTGGAGGGAAGCATTGGCCAAGGTCAATCGGCGCTGGCTGACTTTAAGATCGCCGAAGAGACTCACCGGCGTGCCATCGCACATCTGCCCGACATGAAAGTCACGTACAGCAAGACTCTTGCCGTAATCCTGCGGTATCATGCCGCGCTGCTTGAGATGATGGGAAAATCGGACGAGGCTATCAAATTGCGCGCTGAGGCCGATTCACTGTAGTGTTCGTGCAAAGGGGATCGTGGGAGCACGAAAACATCCCTCAGGGGCTAAAGCCCACAAGACATTCCCCGAAAATGAATGTCATGTGGGTTTGAACCCCTGATACACCAGGTCAGTTCACTCTTCCGGTCCCTGTTAAAAGCGTGGGCATAAAGCTTTCCGCCGCCCTTGAAACTGCTTTGCGTTGCTCGTCGCCTATTATATGCGAGTAGAGGTCGAGCGTGGTCTGAATGTTGCTGTGTCCAAGCTGCTTTTGTGCAACCTTCGGATTCGCTCCTTCTGCAACTAGGACCGATGCAAGCGCATGGCGGAAAGCATGAAATCCCGCGTGCGGTATTCCCAGTTGCTTGAGCAGTGGCGCCAGCCGGCGCGACCGCCACGAGTTGATGTCTACCGGACGGCCTGATCTACTGCGGAACACCAGCCCGGTCATGTTGCCCGAACGCTCCTGATGCGCCCGGAGGACATTGAGAAGCGGCTCTGGCAGGGGAACCACCCGGTTCCCGGCCCTGCTCTTGACCGCGTTCATCTGGCCCATGTAGCAAGAGCGGCGCACCTCAAGGTATGCGCCCTCAAAGCTGATGTCCTCCCAATATAGACCGGCAAGTTCGCCAGATCGTAGGCCGGTCATCACAGCAGTCACAAACATCGACCGTTCCGGCTCTTTGGCCGCTTCGAGGATCTGTTGCGCCTGGTCGGGGGTGAACGTCTTGCCCCGCTGCTTCTCTCCCTCTACGGGGATTGTCAGGCTGTCGTAGTTCAGCTTTTGCGCCTTGTGCCCCCACTTGACGGCGGTGCTGAGGATGGAATTGAGCGTGTAAAGCACGTTCTGAACATATGACCTGCTAGAGCCCAGCCGGACCATCCCGGCGATCATGCCCTGTACAGCTTCGGAATTGATGTCTTGAAGTCTCATTTGACCAAAGGCCGGAATCAGGAACCGGCGGATATGCTGCCTTGCGGTTACGGAGGCGGAAGGTTTCCACATCGGTAGAACCTTCGGACCCCAGGACTCTGTGAAGTCTGCAAAATTCACTCTCGGTTGGGCCATTGCTGCTACCTTCCTTAGCCCATTGAAAGCGCGCTTCATTGGTGACTCTAGCACATTGGTCTGAATTGTCAATACTTCCCCGGAAAATAAAAGAGATTTCTTTGAAGGTGGCCCATGGGGATATGAACTGTCTGGAAAGATGACTTCACTATAGGGGCCACCGGGCCGAAGAAGCGTGACTCCCCTCACCGATGCACTTAAAAGGTTATCGTGACATGTGTTTAGCGCACTTCTACCGCACTCGGGGAATGGTATAGGGTGCGATCATGCCGCCCAAAAGGATTATGCTCACCGTGACGCCAAGGATTGACCAGTTTCTAGAGCGCATGGTCGAGGAAACCGGGATTGACCGCAGCAACCTGATTCGGACGCGCCTTTGGGAATGGATGCGTGAAGAACAAGATCGATCTATCGCTGAGCGCCAGCTAAAGAAAGACCTAAAGCAAAAACAGTCCCGAGGTTAAACCGGGGCTTCAGCTTCTCTCTCCCATCAAAACCTACGCGACTGTGACAGCCGTCACGGGTCGATGTTCATCGCTATATCCACAGTTGACACATAGGACCTATGTGCTAATGTCGGTGAGTACCAAGTGCCGCCGCCTCGCAGATTCAAGCGTGGGTTCGCAAGGACGAGACGCCCGGCTGTGCGCAGTGCCAATAAGTCGGTTAAGTAACCGGGCAGAGCGGCGGAAAGAAAGAAGGGGCATGAACGTCACAATCGACATCGGCCAGCCGTACAGCGTGGAAGTGCTGGAGAAATACGCTGGCACCGAGCACGAGAGGGAGGCCGTCGGCATGGTCCTGCGCCGCGCCTCTGACCATCTCTATCAGCACATCACGCCAGACGCGCCCTGCGATGACTTCGCGGCAGTTGACCTGCTCGACGATCTGCGCGCCGAACTGGGGGTGCTGTGATGGCAACCTATCGAGTCGAGCGCACCTATCAGAATTTCGTCACTGGTGAGCACCGGACAGAGTTACTTCCGAAGCGGTACAAGACGTGGCTGAACGCTCAGAAGTGCGCACAGCGCAACTGCTGGACCACTAGACCACGCGGCGGCGACCGCATCGACGACATGCAAGCGCGGGTAGTAGAGGAGGGCCGCTGATGCCCAGAGGTAAAGCACTCAACCCCTGCGCGGGTTCCTGCCTGACGGTCGAGGTTACAGACTTCGACTCTACCGACGACAGCGACGGCCGGCTGATGGTCACATGCCCGGTTTGCAGCCGCGCCCTGTATCCGCGCAGCCAGAGCTCTACGAACGGCCTGGACGGCGTTCACTTCTTCTCTGTCCTTCCCACTCACAACGTCAACCCGAACCACCAGGTGAACGCATGATCGAC
>Ga0181520_10000901_pt1 | contig 63665 bp, 52 predicted proteins | sample PEATcosm2014_Bin_29_FD_132451 | JGI IMG/M metagenome (GOLD analysis project Ga0181520, IMG submission 132451) | Peatland microbial communities from MTU Mesocosm Facility, Houghton, MI, USA - PEATcosm2014_Bin02_30_metaG | ecosystem: Environmental > Terrestrial > Soil > Wetlands > Peat | place...
GACAAGATCGCCACCGAAATCCGTCACCTCCAGCGCACCGAGGTCCGCGAGGCCGAAGAGTTCTTCTCCGAGAAGCAGAAGGGCTCGTCCGCCATGCCGCACAAGCGCAACCCCATCACCAGCGAGCAGATCTCCGGCCTCGCCCGCGTCGTCCGCGCCAACGCCCAGGTCGCATTCGAGGACATCGCCCTCTGGCACGAGCGCGACATCTCCCACTCCTCCGCCGAGCGCGTCATCCTCCCCGACTCCACAATTCTTGCGGATTACTTGCTGGCGAAAACAGACAACCTCATCGACAAGCTCCTGATCTACCCCGAGCGCATGTTGCGCAACCTCGAATCCACCGGCGGCCTCGTCTTCTCCGGCCAGCTCCTGCTCGACCTCGCCGAATCCGGCATGTCCCGCGAAGATGCCTATCGCCTCGTCCAGACCCACGCCATGCGCTCCTGGAAGGAAGGCCTCACCTTCCGCGACGAGATCGCCCGCGACCCCGCCATCACCTCTCGCCTCACCCCGGAAAAACTAGCCCACGCCTTCGACTACCGCCGCCAGCTCGCCAACGTCGACGCCATCTTCACCCGCGTCCTCGGCGAATAAAGAAATCAGCTACGCCCGACCGCTGATATGATGGCGCGATGAGGTACACGCTCCTCATCTGTCTCGCTCTTGCGCTAACCCCTGCCCTCGCCGCGCCTCCCAATGAATCCGACTACCCGACCGAGTATTCGGTCATTACAACGAGCAAGGTTGGCGGGCTGATGATTGGGAACTTCTGCACCATGAGTGTGCGCGACCAGGCCAACCCAACGCTCGCATTTGTGGTGCAAAGGAAAGGGTACGGGGGATGCCACGTCTGGGATGCTGGCACAGTCTTTCATGGGCGGCGACAGAAAAACTCCATCAAGCTGCTCGTGAAGGACGACAAGGGAGAACTGAAGGTGGAGGACTGGCCCATCGCCGGAACCGTGGTAGTCAGCGCACCGGCAAAGCCAGAGTAGGGGAGCGAATGGAGGTTCCATGGCCCGTGTCTCAATCGCAACGGAACTCGCTCGAACTCGAAAAGATCTCGCTCGAACCCGAGAAGATAATCGTAGACTCATCAAGCTAATGACCCAGAAGTTCTATCAACAGCGTGTGGTAGCCACCAACAAACCCACTAAACCCGGAACATTTTTCGGCACTGTGCAAGCTCTGGCTGACAAACCCACCACGCTCGCGTCCGTTATCGCTGGGACACTGAAGTTCGAGTTTACGAGCAGGAAGAGTCACGTCTTCGTCGCCACCGTCCGCGTTCGTCAGGCGCTAACGGTAGCCAAACTTGGCTATTTGCAGCTGGCAAAATAACCAATTTGGAAAGGGTCGCCCGTGCAGTGGACCGCCGGAGGTGTCGCGCTCTTGCTAGCGATTGGCTTAGGGGGCTGGTGGGCCTACGATTACTGGGGACGCCTGAAGATGGAACACGAGTACCAGCACGCCGAAGCCGCAGCGGAGTTGCTGGAGCAAATGCGAGGGGTGCCTGTGGGCAGTGATGAAGACCTCAGACGATCCATGAACCTCTCGGACTCAGCCGAAATAGAACTGCTCAACCTTGACCTACAGAGCCCCGTTGCCCGGACGCTGAACGCATACGACACCGCGATAGTGGACCAGCGAAACGCTAAGATGGACCTCGAAATGGCTAACCTCAAGATCAAAGAGGGTGAACTTGAGGGAAAGGGGAGTACTTCGATGCGGGGCCTCATTAGTAAACGGGACAATACCGAGGCGAAGGTTGAGGCGATCGCCTTAATCGTGGACACCTGCCACGACGATGTGGCGCATTTCTTGTATGGAACAGCGTCGACAAATACATGCGAGGCCAGCGTGAGGCGGTACGAGGCAATGTACCCGGACAAGTAGCCGGCCGGTGGCCCACTCACAAAGCTGGGTGCCCCATCCATGACGGCTTCACCGTCACGAGCGGGACCCCGACCACCTCGTTTTCCACCGAAGCAACTCCAGAAGCTTGACAGGCACAATATAATTAATACAGAAGCAAACCGCAGCGCGACCCTCAGGTCTGGCTCTGTTTGCGTGGTGGAATCTTCTTGAAAAACTCAATCGCGTGGTCCAGCAATCCGCTGCGGGTGCCCCGTCCTAACTTGTTAGGGCGGGCAGGCTCACACCGACATCCCCGTTTGTATATACACGCTCGCAACCCCTTTACCATCAACCAATATTTGTATATACAGAACCGCAACCCCTTTGCCATGAATCAAACGTCGCATACGCCGGTACAGGACTTATTCCGCCCGCCCGAACCAGCCGCCACCGACAGTTCCGTTTGTATATACGTGCTCGCAACCCCTTTATCATCAACCAATATTTGTATATACAGAACCGCAACCCCTTTGCCATGAACAAAACCGTGGTATACACCCTTATGGGCGGTACACACCCCAAAAGGCCGAAAATCCCGAACAAGAACCATGCCGCCTGACCTGATCCAAATCGTGACCGCCGCCCTAGCCTCCGCCACCCAGCGCAGCGGCCCGCACCTCGTCTGCCGTCCGGGCTGCACCCAGTGCTGTATCGGCGTCTTCCCCATCGCGCAGCAGGACGCAGCCCGCCTCCGCGAAGGCCTCTCCCACCTCACCCAAAGCGACCCCGCCCGCGCCGCCCGCATCCACGCCCGAGTCAGAGAATCCCTCACCCGCCTCGACCCCTGGTTTCCCGGCGACCCCGCAACCGGAATCCTCGCCGAGGACAAGCAGTCCACCATCCTCTTCGAAGAGTTCGCCAACGATGAACCCTGCCCCGTCCTCGACCCCGCCACCGGAACCTGCGACCTCTACTCGTCGCGCCCCATCCTCTGCCGGACGTTCGGCCCACCCATGCGCACGCCCGGAGACGACGGCGAAACCAACCTCGTTACCTGCGAGCTCTGCTACACCCAAGCCACCACCTACGAGATCGCCTCCTGCGAACTCGATCCCGCAATCCCCGCGCTCGAAGCCGCCAGCAACCAGGCTTTCAATGCCGCCCACAACCTCCGCGGCGAAACCCTCATCGCCTACGCCCTCCGCGATGCGCTGCATTCGTGACTTTTCCGCACCCGCATCAGTAGCGCACCTAGTACCTCGCCAACCTGCCTTCCCACCCCTCGTGTAGAATTCGCGCGTGTACGTCTTTCTCGTCGCCAGCCTGAGCCCACACCCGCCGCTCTCCGTTTCGCCCCAGTTCGCAGGCGCGATTTTCCTCGCGCCATCGTTCCCGGTTGCCATGTCGATCTTGCTGGTGGCAATCTTCGTGCTCGGGATCGTCCTTCGCGGCTACTTCTTCCTGCATCGGCGTCGCGAAGCGTTGCGCGCCATGGCTTCACGGCTCGGTCTGCGCCCCTGGCCCGGCAACTCCCTTCCCCGCGGACTCTCGCTCCAGGGAACTCCCTTCTATCGCCCAGACAAAGTGGCCAACGTCTACGAAGGCCTCCTCAACCACAGCGAGGTTGTCATCCTCGACTTCCACAAGACGGAATCCGACGCCCGCTGGGCGCGAACCATCATCGCAATCAAGACCACGAACCCGGTTGCGGTGCCTCCCGATCTCGAGATTCGTACGATCGGCTCCTGGCAAATCATCAGCGCGCACGTCGGGCGCCCGAACACTAGGGAACTCATGGACGCCGATCGCCTCGAACTCCTTATCAAGAACATCGTTCGGTAGCTAGCCGTTTCCGCATCCATGCAGTGTCACCACGCGAGTGGGCGTAGCCGAAGCGCTGCCCTCCGCCAGAATGTACACTCACACCAGCGCAGCCAGATCATGACCCTTGCCCGCCTCATTCCTCTGCCGTTGCTCGCCCTGCTCACTGCGCTCCCTCCTGCCCTCGCGCAAACCCCAGCCGCAACACCTGCGCCAGTCCCCATACCCATCTCCGCGGATACCCCCACCCTCAAGGTCAACTCCACCATCGTCGCCGTCTCGGCCATCGTCCGCGACGCCGGGGGCCAGCCCGTCTCCGGCCTCACGCGCAGCGACTTCCTGCTCAAGGAGGATGGCAAGCCGCAGCCTATCACCTACTTCTCGCAGGGCTCTGGCCTTCCCCTCACCCTCGCCCTCATGATCGACACCAGCGGCTCACAGCGCGCCTACATCGGGGACGAGATCGCCGCCGGCCGCGTCTTCTTCCCCGCCATGCTCACCGGCTTCGGCGACCGCGCCGTCCTCGTCCAGTTCGACAGCGCCATCCTGCAACTCGTTAAGATCACCAACTCCGTCACCACGCTCGAGCACGGCCTCGCCTATCTCACCCAGTCCCACTCCGACTACACCGCGCCCGGCCGCGGCGGAGGCACGCTTCTCTACGACGCCGTCATTGCTGTCGCGCACCTTGAATTCGGCAACCAGCTTGGCCGTCGCGCCATGGTCATCCTCACCGATGGCGGCGACAACGGCAGCCACTTCAATGTCAAAGACGCTATCCGGGAAGCCCAGCGCGCGGACACCATTATCTATACCATCTACTACTCCAACGGCGGCGGCGACGAAGGCGTGCTCAAAGACCTATCCAAAGCCACCGGCGGACGCGAGTTTTCCGTAGACTCCAAGATGACCCTGCAGCAGATCTACTCCGTCATCGCCGCTGACCTGCGCCTGCAATACGAAATTGGCTACCGGCCGCCGGACACCCGCCCGAACAAGTACCACAAGATCGATCTTGCAGCGACCAACAAGAAACTGACCGTACAGGCCCGCGAAGGCTATTTCACGCCTAAATAAGATCAAGGGGGACAGCGAACCTAAGATGCCCTACACCACCGTCGATCCCGCCACCGTAACTCCCAACTCTCTCGCGCGAGACCTCCGCGCCGCGCTCGCTCGCGCCGAGCGCCAGCTTTCTGCACTCACAGCCGAAGCCGCCGCCCAGCCGCTGGCCCCCGGCAAGTGGTCTGCGCAGCAGACCGTCGGCCATCTGATCGACTCCTGCACCAACAACCTCCAGCGTCTCATCCGGATGCAGCTCACCCCGGAACTCACCTTCCCCGGCTACCAGCAGGACGATTGCATCCGCATCCAGCGCTTCGACCTCGAACCGTGGCCCGAAGTCCTCACCCTGTTCCTTGCCCTCAACCGCCATTTTGCCCACGCCATCGAGCACGCCGACGCACGCTGCTTCAGCAACGTCTGGCTGCATGACGGCGAGCGCCTTACCCTCGGATTTGTGCTTACCGACTACTTCGGCCACCTGGAACACCACCTGCGTCAACTGCCGGGCTATGTTCCCGCGCCTTGATTGCAACTCCATTCAGACAAAGAAAATGGCCAGACGCGGGAAGCACCTGGCCATTCACGTTGCGTTGAAATTGCTCTACGGGATGTAGTAACGCATCTGGACGTGGATCATGCTGTCCTGTGCGCGCGGCATGGGCGTGGCGACTGGGTTGGTGCTCGGGTTAGGGGTATTGGTGCCGGCCCATATCTGCCGATTGAGGAGGCTGTAAGTCACCGAGTACTGCAGTCGGCCATACTTCGGACTGGTGAACGGACGCCACTGGAATCCGATCATCGGTTCCTGGATGTACTTGGTCGGCGCTGCGCAGGATCCGCTGGCCGAGATCGAACCAGCCGTGCCTGCGGTGCCGCTGTACGTCGGCAGGTTGTAGCAACCGCTGTTATTGTTTTCCGGAATTCCGTAACCGATCTGGCTGATCGTCAGGCCATTGGCGGCATTGCCGGTGACGTTGCCAACGAGAGTGTACACGGTGCGCTGCGCATACTCGCCACCATAGTAGGCGAACACATCGAAGTTCGGCGACCAGTGGCTCTCGATCGACAGCAGACCATGGTAGTTGCGGATGGGCTCGAGCGTCTCATCCGGGCGAAGAGTCGCGTCAGCGAGTTGCGCGGAGCCGTAGCGGCCTGTGCCGGTACCGGCCATAGCCGTCACCGCAACCTCCACAGCGGGGTAGGTGCCGGGCACGCCAATATAGCCGCGCACTCCCGCAAAAGCACCGCCGGCTTTAGCAGTGTGGCTCATGTAGGTGCTGCCGTAGGTGTAGGTCGGTGTACCGGTTATGGAATTGGTGGTGTTCGTCCCAGAGATGCCGGTCACCGGGTAGTAGTAATCGCGCAGGAAGCGCGCGATGCCGCCTACTTCAGCGTGGAACACGGGATAGTCGACCGCCGCCTTCACGATGAAGTCGGGCGCCACGTTGTTCGCGTAAGTCGTGATTGCAGCGGTCGACGCGCCGTTACCCGCTGCGACCGCGGCTCCAGCGTTATACAAACCGCCATTCTGGCCCGTCCCGGCAAAGAAGTATTCGCCCGGGTTGGTTCCGTTGGATGTGAAGCTGGTGATCTGTGCCTGCTCCGCCGACACCGCCAAGGTGAAGGCGCCGGTCTTGTAGTCGCCCCAGCGCTGTTGAATACGCAGCTCCGGCTGGCGGGTCCAGCTATAGCCCACCAGGTACTGTGCGTCGATAGTCTGCGGCTGGATCTCGGTGCGCGCGTCGGTTCCCTTGCGCATTTCTGTTACCAGCGACCACATCTGGCCACCGGTGATGGTGAAGCCGGACTTGGAAGCAGCCTGGCCCCAGATCTGGCGCTGACGCAGCACGTAGCTGTTGGACTGATTGTTGTTGGACGTGGTGCCCGTTCCCAGCCAGTCCATTTCGTAATACGCGCCTAGAGTGAAGTTGCCTGCATTGCCCTGAACCAGGGCGCTCAGACGGCTCTGGCGGCCGGAGAAGTTCAGTTCGCTGACGTGACCTTCGTTCGCACTCGGGAACGGAATCGAGTTCAGCGGCGTGTTGATATCGGAGTTGACCGATCGCTCGCGCCACACACCTTCAAACGCGGCAAAGCCGCCCGGTGTAATGGTGATGCCCTTGTAGTGGAGGGCCGTCGGCGAGTCGATCTTGTCGTTCAGATCGATCTTGGCGGTGTTGATCGTCGCCGCCAGGCTGGCATTGGCGCCCTGCAGATCGGTGACCGTGCTCTTCAGGCCGGTGACAGCATCCGCTTGCGACTGCGCTGCGGCGGTTGCGCTCTGCGCCTGCGACTGCGCCGCGGCAGCCTGCGAGGTTGCCGTCGCTGCCTGCGACTGCGCGCTCGCAGCCGTCGATTGTGCGGCAGCAAGCGCGGCGTCCTTCGCCGCATTTTGTTGCTTCAACTCGTCGATCTCGGCCCGGTCGGCAGCTTCCTTCTCCTGCAACTCCCGGATCGCCTTCTGCTCTGCGGTCTCTGCCTTGGCCTTGGCGGGCTTGGCCTTCTTCGCCGTCGTCGTCGCCGGGTCGGCTGTGCTGGTCTGCGCGTACAACGACACGGTGCCTACCACCAATATCGCCGCAATCACCGCTGTTAATTGCTTCTTCATGGGACCTCGCTGGGAAAATCGCTAGAAACATGTTGGAGCGAGACGCGCACGGCATTTCCTGGAACATGAGTCCCAGGCCGCACAACTTCTCAGCTCGTTCTTTGTCTGGATTCTGTCAAGAGTTTGTGAATACAGCGGTAAATTCCCGGCTGCAAACACCGAAACGCGCAAAATTAACCCGGCATTCACAAGGCCCGATGAACCATAAGGGTTTCCACCCACGAAAAACCGGTTGGCCCGGCGCACTCCCGCTGGTTTACCGTAAGGTCATGGGTAACTTCCGATCGCGCCTGGCTCCTGTCCTACTGGTTTCGCTCCTCGCAGCCGGCGGAAGCCCATGCGCCAACGCCCAGCCTGCCGGGGCTGCGGCGCTGAAGCTGATCCCGATTCCCCGCGAGGTAACTGCGGGCGTGGCACAGCCGCTGGCCGGCGGGGTCCAGATCAATTGCGCCACCCCATGCGCGGCGGAAGACACCTTCGCCATCGACGACCTCAAAACCTGGCTGGCTGCGCAAGGCGTCCCGGTCAACACCACCTCTGCCGTCAACATCCTGGTCGCGCGCTACGGAACTCCGCTCGCCCACTCCATCTATATCGACGCTTTGCCGCAAAATGACCCCACCGCCGAGATGCCCGAGCAGATGAAGCCTGAAGGCTACGCGATCATCCTGGATGGTAAAGGCTTGGCGCTGACCGCGGCCACCGACACCGGTATCTTCTACGCGCTGCAAACACTCAAGCAGCTTGTCACCGGATACGGTGCAAATGCAGTGCTGCATACGGCGAAGATCCGCGACTGGCCGGCGATGAAGTATCGCGGACTCGACGATGACCTCTCGCGCGGTCCCGTCACCTCGCTCGAGTTCGAGAAGAAGCTGATCCGCACCCTCGCCGCCTACAAGATCAACCTCTACTCGCCGTACTTCGAACACACCGCCGCATATGCATCGAACCCGCTGATCGCGCCTCCTGGCGGCGGCATCAGCGCAGCCGACGCGGCGGCCTTGGTGGCCTACGCAAAGCCTTACCACGTCACCATCGTCCCCGAGCAGGAGGCCTTCGGACACTTGCACAACGCACTCACCTGGGAGCAGTACGAACCGCTCGCCGAGACCCCCCACGGCGCCGTGCTGGCCCCCGGGCAGCCCGGCTCAATCGCCGTCATCAAGCAGGAGTTTACCGAACTGGCCGCCGAGTACCCCGGCCCGTTCCTGCACATAGGCGCGGACGAGACCACGGACCTTGGCCTGGGCCAGACCAAAGCCGACGTCGACGCGCGCGGCCTCGCGCCCGTCTACCTTGACTTCATGCAACAGGTCGCGACCGCGCTCCAGCCTCTCCATCGCCGCCTGCTCTTTTGGGGCGACATCGCGCAGGACTCGCCCGATCTGCTGAAGGCTCTGCCCCAGAACTTCAAGGACGCGACCATTGCGATTGCCTGGATCTACAACCCGGAGCCGAAGGGCTATGCAAAATACCTGACGCCGTTCGAAAACGCCGGCTTCGAAACCTGGGTATCGCCCAGCGTGCACAACTTCCGCGTCGTGTATCCGGACAATAATATGGCCCTGTCCAATATTCAGCAGTTCACCCGCGACGGCCAAAAACTCGGCTCGACTGGACAACTGAACACCATCTGGAACGACGATGGCGAGGGCCTCATCAACCAGGATTGGTACGGCATTCTGTTTGGCGCGGCCGCAGCGTGGCAGCCTGGTGAATCGTCCGTCGAGGCATTCGAGCAGAGCTATGGCCAGGTCTTTCACGGCGATGCCACCGGCGACCTGGATAAGGCGCAGCTTGAGCTGATGGCCGCACACGCCGTGCTCAAGGACCAGGCCAAGGTCGGCGATGCAACCAACAACATCTTCTGGCTCGACCCGTGGTCGAAAGATGGACAGAAGGTTGCCGCGCAGGTACGGCCCTACACGCACGATCTCCGCCTGCACGCCGAGGCCGCGCTCACGCTGATCGCGCAAGCCCGCGTCGCGGCAGGCCCTAATCCAGTGGGCGTGCAAATCGTCCAGACCGATGTCGGATCAACCTCAACGCTGTACGACGCAACGAAATACGGTGCCGCAACCAGCGCTCTGCGTGAGCCCGACGCCGTCGACGCGATGGAACTGGGCGCGCGTCGCATGGACTTTATCGGCCTCAAATTTCAACTCGCCGACGAGATGGCGGAGGGTTACGCGCGGGCGCTCGCGAACTCTACCAGCACCGACCGCAAGACCCGCGCCAGCGTCAACCGCGAACTCAGCGACCTGAACGGAGTAAATGGCCGCATTCAGGATCTGCGCAACGGCTACACCCTTATCCGCGACCTGTTTGAGTCCGCGTGGCTGCGCTCCAACCGGCCTTACTGGCTGCGCAACGTGCTGGAGCAGTACGACTACACCACCCAGATCTGGCTGGCTCGCGCCGACAAGGTGCACAGTGCGCAACGCCAATGGAGCGAGAGCAAAACCTTGCCAACCCCCGAGGAACTGGGCATCCCCACTGCGCCTGCGCTCTCTCCATCCCCGCCTGCATTGCCCGCGACGCCGGTGACCGCCCCATGACTACCTTACTGAAAGCACGCCGGCTGATTACGGCGGAGGGTACCGTCGAACATCCGCGGATCGCGATTCTTGGCGACGGGACCATCGGCGGCATCGAATCCGGCGAGCCCGGCGCGGAGCAGACCACCCTCACCCCCGCGTTCTTCGACGTCCATGTGCACGGAGCGGCCGGCCACGACGCGATGGAAGGCTCGGCCGAGGCGCTGGATGCGATCGGCGCCTTTCTTGCCACCAAAGGGGTTGCACATTATCTTGCGACCACCGTAACCGCGCCGGTCGATCGAACTCTGCACGCGCTGGAGGGCATCGCCAACGCCATCGACGCGGCAAAACACGATCGCGAAGTCCTGGCCGCAAGGCCGGTGGGTATTCATCTCGAAGGGCCGTTCATCTCCCATGCCAAGCGCGGCGTGCATCCTCCTCCACACATCCAGCCGCCGTCCATTCCACTGTTCGAACGCATGCAGCAGGCCGCGCGCGGCCACATCCTGCTGATGACGATTGCGCCGGAAGCGCCGGGCGCGCTGGACCTGATCGCATTTGCAACCAAAGCAGGCACACATGTCAGCCTCGGCCACTCGGACGCAACTGCGGAGCAGACGCGGGCGGCGATCGCGGCCGGTGCCTGCAGCGCCACTCACACCTTCAACGCCATGCGCCGCCTCGACCATCGCGAGCCCGGGATCGCCGGCGTGGCGCTCGACGCGAAAAGTCTGTATGCGGAATTGATCTGTGACGGCATCCATGTTGCGCCGGAGTTCGTCCGGCTGTGGCTGCGTGCCAAGGGCGAGGAACGAGCGATCCTGATCACCGACGGCATCTCCGCCACAGGCATGCCCGACGGCAACTACATGCTCGGCGAGCTTGAAGTGACGGTTGCCGATGGGCGCTGTCTGCTTACCAGCGACCTCGCGCGCGGTGTGGAGACGCTGGCCGGGTCGGTGCTGACCATGGATCGCGCCGTGGCCAACCTGCGCCATTTTACCGGCGCCAGCCTGGCAACGGCGGTGCGCCTGGCATGTCGGAATCCGGCCCGCATGCTGGGACTCGACGTCATGGGGAAGATCGCGATCGGCCGCCCGGCAAACCTCAATATGTTTTCCGCAGATTGCACCCTGCAACAGACCATGCTGCACGGCCGTGTGGTCGGGCCGGCGCACTGCTGAAAGTTCGATCGCCGCTTCCGCCCGCGCGCGGCGTTACACTTACCATCAGGAATCGCCCTGGGCATCTTTAGAAGGCTCCAACGACAGTTCGCGTCCATTACCGTCTATCGTGAAATGATGACTGTCCACGCAATGTCGCGCATCACCTGTTTCGTGGCGCTGCTCCTTCTGGCGGCCGGGAGCGCCGCACAGGGGCCGGTCCTGCACGCCCCCGCGACCAACAGCGACAAGACTTTGGTCGATAGCGCCGCCGCACTCGGCGCCGATGCCCTCCTGATAAACATCCCCGTCGTCGTCCGCGACAAGCGTGGAGATCTGGTCCCGAACCTGACCAGGGACAGCTTCGCCCTTCAGGTCGACGATCGGTCCCAGACCATCCGCGACTTCAACCTGGACAAAGACCTTCCGCTTACCGTAGGCCTGGTCGTCGATACCAGCATGACCCATCGCGATGTCATCGACGAGGAACGCGCGGCCAGTTCTGCCTTCCTCGATGACATCCTCGCCGGCACTCCAGATAGCAACAAGGCCTTCGTCGTGCAGTTTGCCCGGCAGATCGATCTGCTCCAGGACGTCACCAGCTCAAAGCCCATGCTGCTGGCCGCCATCAAGCAACTCACGTCCTCGGGCAACCCCAACCAGGCCTCCGTCACCGACGTACACGATACTGCGTCCGCGGAGGGGCGCAACGTCACCAACGCACTGTACGATTCCCTGTTCCTCTCCGCCGACGAGATCATGAGCAAGCAGAAGGGCCGCAAGGCGTTGATTGTCCTCTCCGACGGCATCGACAGGGGAAGCAAGGAGTCGCTGGAATCGGCAGCCGAAGTTGCCCTGCGCGCCGATACCGTAATCTACGCCATCTACTTCAAAGGCACCCAGCCGAACACCGACCGGGGCTTCCACGCCGGCCAGCCCGATCCTCAGACCGATTGTTCCGGCTACCCGGGAGGCTATCCCGGCGGCTACCCGGGCGGCGGTTATCCGGGTGGCTATCCCGGCGGTTATCCCGGCGGCTGTCCGCCCGGCGGCAGAATCCCGCAGGGAATTCCACTTCCCGAGGCGAAGAAGACTTTGCAGCACCTCACCGCCGAAACCGGCGGACGTCTCTTCGAGGTCGGCGGCAGAGACACCGTAGCGGCAATCTACCAACAGATCGCTGAAGAACTGCGGGCGCAATACCGGCTCGGCTTCACGCCCGACAAGGACGGCGGTGCCGAGGGCTTCCATCGCATCAAGCTGTCGCTGGCGAACTCCAATCCAAAGGACTTCTCCATCGAGACCCGCGACGGCTACTACATCGGCAACTAGGCCGCGCTGCTGGAAAGCGCCAGGAAGCAGCTTGCGGTCGGTGGGCGGAGAGTATGGCAATTCGCCCGCAGTTTGGGGGACATTTGGCACGCCCGCCGCCGGAAACATCCCCACAGGCAGAGATGATGCCGTGACCTGGAAAGACAACAGCGGCAATTTCTGGCTCTTCGGCGGAACGGGGGAAGATCTATGGAAGTTCAATCCTCTTACGAACCAATGGGCGTGGATGGGCGGAGGTGACGCGATTACCGCTGCTACCGGGGTGTATGGCACATTAGGCACGCCTGCTCCGGGGAACATGCCTGGATCGCGTTTCGGAGGTTCCAGTTGGACCGACGGAAGCGGCAACTTCTGGCTCTTTGGGGGCTATGGCTTCCCCGCCAACCTCAACGATCTTTGGGAATATCGGCAATCGATAACCAATCTACCGTCGGCCCCCCAGCCAACCTTCAGCTTGGCATCCGGAACGTATACGGCAGCGCAGACCGTCACCATCAGCGATGCGATGGCTGGCGCAACCATCTACTACACCACCAACGGAACCACACCGACTGCAAGTTCAACCGTGTATGGCGGTCCCATCACCGTGTCATCCTCGCTAACATTGGAAGCGATTGCGACTGCAACAGACTATGCGGCCAGCGCCGTGGCAACCGCATCCTACACCTTCCCGCCGCCAGGTCCGGCGCAAACGACTGCCACCCTCGGTTCGTCGTTGAATCCCTCCGGCTTCGCGCAGCCCGTCACCTTCACGGCAACAGTCGCAAGCCAGTCAGCCGGTACGCCCACAGGCACGGTGACGTTTAGCAATGGCAATTCACCATTGGGAACTGCACCCGTGACTTCCGGTTCGGCAGTCTTCACTCTCGCGGCGCTTCCCCAGGGCACAGACTTAATTACCGCAACCTACAGCGGCGACCCCAACTTCGCCGGTAGCAAATCGGCCGCGTTGAGCCAGGTTGTGAATGCCGGGGCGACCGCTGCCGGCCAATGGACATGGATGGGCGGAAGCAACGCCATCAACCAGCCCGGCGTGTACGGCGCCTTGGGAACGCCCGCAGCCGGAAACACTCCCGGGAGTCGCGATGGCGCTGTCACGTGGACCGATACCGCCGGCCACCTCTGGCTCTTTGGAGGCCAACTCTATGACCCCGGCAACACCGGTTGTGACATTCTCAACGATCTGTGGGAGTTCAACCCCGCCCTGAATGAGTGGACGTGGATGGGCGGAAGCAGCGCGATCGGAAATACGTGCGTGACGGCTCAACAGAATTCCAATTTCTGCGGTCAACCTGGAGTCTATGGCAGTTTGGGAAAGCCCGCCGCCGCAAACATCCCCGGTGGGCGTCTGAGCGCAAACAGTTGGATTGACAGCAGCGGCCACTTCTGGCTCTTTGGCGGTGACGGCTTTGATGCCGCCGGCAATTTCGGCTATCTCAACGACCTCTGGGAGTTCAATCCATCCACTAACCAATGGACATGGATCAGCGGCAGCAACACCCTCGCCGACGGTGGCTACTACGTTGGCCAGGCCGGAGTGTATGGCACGCTGGGAGTATATGGGGCCGAAAACAACCCGGGAGGACGCTACGCAGCTACCAGTTGGATCGACAGGAGCGGGCATCTCTGGCTCTTTGGTGGCTACCGCTACGACGGCAACGGCAATAGTGGCTTTCTCAACGACCTTTGGGAATTTAGCCCTTCGACCGGCGAATGGGCATGGATGGGCGGCAGCAACACCTTCAGCAGCCTCACCAACGTGACCGCCGTCTACGGCACGCTGGGAACGGCCGCCGCCGCAAACATCCCCGGGGGCCGCTATTGCACTACCAGTTGGACCGATGAAAGCGGTCACGTCTGGCTCTTCGGCGGCCAGGGCTATGACGTTACCGGGACTTTCGGCGATCTCAACGACCTGTGGGAGTTCAATACCTCGACCAACGAATGGACATGGATGGGAGGCAGCAGCAAGGTTGGCAGCAACGGCAGTCTGCCCGGGGTGTACGGCACGTTGGGAACAGCTGCTCCCGGAAATACTCCTGGAGCGCGTTGGAAAGCTCTGAGTTGGACAGACTCCGGTGGAAATCTCTGGCTCTTTGGCGGCCAGGGCGTCGACACCAACAATAACAACCTCTTCTTTAATGATCTGTGGCTTTTCAATCCACTGACGAATCAATGGGCATGGATGAGCGGGAGCAGCTTAACCAATTGCAGCAGTGGGTATTACAGCTCTTGTGGCCAGACCGGCGTGTACGGCGCGGCGGGAATACCCTCTGCCGGAAATGCCCCTGGTAGCCGCTTCAGCGCCACCGGCTGGGCCGACAGCAGTGGCCGTCTCTGGCTGTTTGGAGGCAGTGGCTCCATCACCACCAACGCTGTCTATTTCAACGACCTCTGGAAGTATCAGCCGGCTATAACATCCCTGTCTCCCACCGCCACCCCAACCTTCAGCGTGCCCACCGGAACTTACACCTCGGCGCAGACAGTGACCATCACCGACCAGACCCCAGGCGCAATCATTTACTACACCTCCAACGGAACCCCGCCGACCACAAGCTCAACCCAGTACACCGGCCCAATCACCGTGTCGACTACCGAAACCATCCAGGCCATCGCCTTGGCTTCGGGCTACGGTGGCAGCATTGCTGCCAGCTCCACTTACACCTTCAACCCAGACTTCTCCGTCACAGCCTCTCCGGCATCCATTACGGTCAATCCCGGACAAAGCGCCAACGCCACTATCTCGGTCGCGCCACTAGGCGGGTTCGCATCCACTGTCTCATTCAGTTGCTCGGGATTGCCTGCCGGAACATCATGCAACATCTCCCCGGCAACCGTGACTCCGTCGGGCGCCACGGTTTCAACTACGCTGACCGTCACAGCCACCGCCAACGCAAGCAACCAGCTTCCCGCGCCAATCGGATACGCGCCAGTTGCCGCTCTGGTCCTGGCTCTGGGTCTCGTCCGGCGTAAGCATCGCCGCTTGTACTCGGTTTGGATTGGTGTGGCCGCAACGCTTAGCCTGTTTTGTCTCACTGCGTGCGGTGGGGGGAATTCCAACTCCAACAGCCAGAGCACACCGCCGCCGGAATCCGGATTGGTCACAGTAACGGCGATATCGGGCTCGCTCTCTCACGCGGCATCTCTGACTGTCTATGTGAACTGAACCGATACGAAACCATCAAGCGAGCTCCGCATTGACACGGCAGAGGAGGCTGCCTCAACGTTGAATCGGCACACGTTCGCCGGCCGTTTGGCAATGCAGCGGTACCCATTCACGCAATCGCCAAGCTCATCGGACACAGTACAATACAGGTGGGCACGCGGTATGACCACCTCAGCCCGGACTGCAGAATCAAAGGGACGTCAAAGCGAACAGCTCACAAGAAGAGTTACGGAATAGACAAGCAGAACATCAGTGCGAAAGTGGCGGAATTGGCAGACGCACCAGACTTAGGATCTGGCGGAGCAATCCGTGGGGGTTCAAGTCCCCCCTTTCGCACCAACAACTTACGACATTATCGAAATTGGGCACTAGGATCTAACGTATCCACTACGAAAGGATGCCCACGGCGTGTGGCCTATGGGCTTGCTCTCTTTAATATCGATTAGAATGACGAATCCAGGCTTGCAAGTTCAGCGAAATCTTCGTTGAGGGAGCATCTGGCGGAGACGCACTATGACAGTCAAACAGCAGGAACACGATCCAATCCTGACCCATTCCGTTGCGGTTGAACTCAACGGCCGGCCGCTGGCGCCGAATCGCCGCATGCCACTCAATCTCGAGTGGGTCGAGGAGGTTCGCGCCAACACCAGCGCGGTGGAGCGGCGCGCCGCCACCATTGGCACGCGGCGCACGGTGAAGAAAGAGTGGCAGGCGGCTTGGCTGTTGCGCGCCATCTCCTGCATGGACCTGACCACGCTCTCCGGCGACGACACCGCCGACCGCGTCCGCCGCCTCTGCGCCAAGGCCCGCCAGCCGCTGCAGGAAAGCATGGTGAAAGCGCTCGGCATTGAGGAGCTCAATCTCCACACTGGCGCTGTCTGCGTCTACCACACCTTCGTCGAAACCGCCGTCAGGGCGCTGGAAGGCAGCGGCATTCCCGTCGCCGCCGTCTCCGCCGGATTCCCCGCGGGCCTTTCGCCGCTGGCCGAACGCGTGGCGGAAATTCATCGCTCGGTGGAGGCCGGCGCATCGGAGATTGACATCGTAATCACCCGCGCCCACGTCTTCAACGGCGACTGGCAGGCGCTCTACGACGAGGTTGCCGCGTTCAAGGACGCCTGCGGCCCCCTGCACATGAAGGCCATCCTGGGCACCGGCGACCTGCTCACCCTGCGCAACGTCGCGCGCGCCTCCGTGGTGGCAATGCAGGCAGGTGCGGACTTCATCAAGACCTCGACCGGCAAGGAAGCCGTGAACGCTACGATCCCCGTTTCTCTCGTGATGGTGCGCGCGATTCGCGAATATGCGGAGCGCACCGGCTACGCGGTCGGCTTCAAGCCCGCGGGCGGCATCAAGACGGCCAAAGACGCGCTGAACTGGTTGTTCGTCATGAAGGATGAGCTTGGCCGCTCGTGGCTGGAGCCGTCACTCTTCCGCTTCGGCGCCAGCTCCATGCTCGCCGATATCGAGCGTCAATTGGAGCACTTCATCAACGGCCGCTACTCCGCCGCGTACCGTCACCCGATCGCGTGAGATGACAGCAACCTTATATTTCGCCGCAGCCGCGCTCATCAGCTGGTCAACTTTCAGCTATACGCAGAATGTGGCCGCCCCAACCGATTCACAGACGCTTCGCCAACGAGACGCAGAAGACCAGGTGGCTAAGATTCTTGACACAGAAAGAGTGAGCCTCAAGCTTAAGCCTCTGAAGCGAGTACGCCCAACAGACTTTGAACTCCAAATGACCTGTACCGCAGCTTTGACGAATAACACAGATATTGAACATTCAGGGTTAGCTAGTTTTCAGGTTTATAAGACGACAGATTTTGAACAGACGTCGGACATCTTATATTTCATTGCATCCGGAAGAAGGAAGGATTGGGGGGAATCGGAACGTGCCGTTTTCACGAATGCAGACTCCCAATATTCCACTATTGTTTTTCGTGACCCGCGGGGCTCAACAGAGAAGCCTGTATGGTTCGTCGGCGTTTCACGTCACGAGAGCAACACGAAGACTTGGTTTGGATGTATAGCAAACGAATTCACGCTTAACGACAGTTGCTGGGGCTACAAACAATATCTGAAAGACATCGTCGCTCCTGCATGCGCAGGACTCAAGGCAAAAGGCTAGGAGAATGTAATGCCAAACAGTATCGTTGAAAAGTTTTACAGCATGGAATACGGCCCGGCGCCGGAAGACACCAAGGAAGTTGACACCTGGCTAGCGGCGCATGATCGGGCGTTCGGCCTTTACATTAACGGCGCGTGGACCAAACCGGCCAACACGGTGGCGACCCTCAACCCGGCCACCGGCGAAAAGATCGCCGACGTCTCCAGCGCCACGGCCGCGGACATGAACGCCGCGGTTGCGGCCGCGCGCGCAGCCCTGCCCGGCTGGCAGGCGCTGACCGGCCACCAGCGCGCCCGCTATCTATACGCGCTGGCGCGCCAGGTGCTGAAACACTCGCGCCGGCTGGCCGTGCTGGAAAGCATGGACAATGGCAAGCCGATCCGCGAATCGCGCGACATCGACATTCCTTTGGTGGCGCGCCACTTCTACGCGCACGCCGGCTGGGCGCAGTTGCTGGAGACAGAGTTTCCCGGCTACACCGCGTGCGGCGTGGTGGGCCAGATTATCCCCTGGAATTTTCCGCTGCTGATGTTTGCATGGAAAGTTGCGCCCGCGCTGGCCGCCGGCAACACTGTGGTCATCAAGCCCGCCAATTACACCCCGCTGACCGCGCTGGCCTTTGCGGAACTCGCACAGGAAGTCGGCCTGCCGGCCGGCGTGCTCAACGTGGTCACCTGCGACCGCCGCGTCGGCACCGTGCTCGTCGAGCATCCCGACGTGGACAAGATCGCCTTCACCGGATCGACCGACGCAGGCCGCGTGATTCGCAAGGCCTCCGCCAACTCGCCCAAGAAACTCTCGCTCGAACTCGGCGGCAAATCCCCGTTCATCGTCTTTGACGACGCCGATCTCGACTCCGCCGTCGAAGGCCTGGTGGATGCCATCTGGTTCAACCAGGGCCAGGTCTGTTGTGCCGGCTCGCGTCTGCTGGTGCACGAGCGCGTCGCCGAGCAGCTCTTCGCCAAAATCCGCATTCGCCTCGAGAACCTGCGTGTCGGCTCGCCGCTGGACAAGGCGGTGGACATGGGAGCCATCGTCGACCCCCACCAACTCAAGCGCATCACGGAATACGTCGCCAAGGGGATCGCAGAGGGCGCCACCTGCTGGCAGCCCAGCTATTCCCTGCCTGCCAAGGGTCTCTTTTACCCGCCAACCCTGCTCACCAACGTGCAAACCTCGTCCACCGTAGTGCAGGAGGAGATCTTCGGCCCGGTGCTGGTCGCCATGACCTTCCGCACTCCCGCCGAGGCTGTCGAGCTCGCGAATAATACGGTCTACGGCCTCGCCTCTACCGTGTACAGCGAGAACATTAACGTCGCACTCGATGTGGCTTCGCAGATTAAGGCCGGCGTCTGCTGGATCAACTGCGCCAACATGTTCGACGCCTCCTGCGGCTTCGGCGGCTACCGCGAGTCCGGCTACGGTCGCGAGGGCGGCCGCGAAGGCATGTACGAATACCTTGTCCCCACATGGCTGCATCACGCCAATCGCAAGAAGGTCGCTCTTCCCGCTCCGGCCGGTGCAGTTGGGAATCATGAAGTACCCGCGCCTTCGCCGATGGCCATTGACCGCACCATCAAGCAGTACATCGGCGGCAGACAGGCCCGGCCCGACAGCGGATACAGTTACCCCGTCTACGCCCGCGACGGCAAACTCATCGGCGAAGCTCCGCTCGGCAATCGCAAGGACATTCGCAACGCTGTGGAGGCTGCGCGCGCCGCCGCCAAGTGGGCAAAGCAGTCCGCGCACAACCGCGCCCAGGTGCTCTTCTACATCGCGGAGAACATGATCCAGCGCCGCGACGAGCTCGCCGCCAAACTCGCCATCCTCGTCGGCGAGGACCAGGCCGGCATCGAAGTCGACTACTCCATCGAGCGCATCTTCGCCTACGCCGGCTGGGCGGACAAGTTCGAGGGCATTGTGCACAACCCTCCCGGCCGCAACGTCACCCTCGCCATGAACGAGCCCGTTGGCGCCATCGGCATTCTCGCTCCGGAAGAGTCCCCGTTGCTCGGCTTGCTCTCGCTGGTCCTGCCCGCCATCGCCATGGGCAACACCGTCGTCGCCGTCCCCAGCGAGCGCTACGCCACCGTCATGGCCGACCTCTACTCCATCTTCGACACCAGCGACCTGCCCGGCGGTGTCGTCAATATCGTCGCCGGCCGCGCCGTCGAGATTGGCAAGACCCTCGCCGAGCACGACGACATCGACGCCATCTGGTCTTTCCGCGACGAGGCCGCATCCACCATGGTCAAGCTCGCCAGCGTCGGCAACATGAAGCAGACCTGGACCAACGACGGTTATGCCATCGACTGGTACGACTCGCAACAGGCTGAAGGCCGCTACTTCCTGCGCCACGCTACGCAGATCAAGAACATCTGGGTTCCCTACGGGGAATAGGGTACCCGCTAAACGCAGAATCTACGGGCCGCATACACCGCGGATCGCCCAGCGCGGCGCTGGAATAGCACTATCGATTCCGATGCCGAAATGATGGCCCCGTCCCGGTCATGAGAAGTCTCTGCCGGACGAACTTGCCTCAAACGCCGTTTTCCGGAGCCAATCATCCGCTAATTCTCCGGCGGCCTCTCAATATGATCCACCACGATCCCCGGAATCGGCCCCTTCGCCGGCACTAACTGCAAGCCCAGCTCCTTTAGCCCTTCAAACACTGTCGGCACGCCTGCGTCCTCCGCAGCCTGCTTACTCTCATCCGCCATCCTCCTGCGCGGAAGCTGCAACGAGAAGTCGTAGGTGCCGGTCAGCCCCGTCTTGTCGATCACCACCCGCCCCGCTCCCCCGGGCCGGTTCAGCAAATCCACCAGGTCGGTCATGGTCGCGTCCTGGCCCACCAGGTTGAACCGGCTGAGCCAGCCCAGCGTGTGCCCCGAAATCGCTTTGGCTCCGGGATTCGCAGGGGTCACCGTGTCTCCCGCGTGGTAGTCCATCAGCTTCGGCCCACCCTTGGCAACCTGCAACTCGTAGACGGGGTGATCCGACATGTCGTCGTGCGCCTTCAGCTTCAGCGCTTCCTCCAGCGCCCGCTGCACCATGTAGCGCTGGTCGATCAGTTGCATGTGCTTCCACGTGGCCACGTCCTCCGGCGCCACCTTGGCCGTAAAGTCGTAGAGATCGTTTTTCACCCAGTCCGGCTCGCCTGAGATGGTGAAGTAGCTGGGCCTCCCGCCTTCGTACGCAAACCTCAGCAGGGTGTCGATGGTCGAGGAGTGATACGAAATAAAATCGCCGTCCGGCGGAAACTCCCGCTGCGCGTGCGGCCTCTGGGGCAAAGTATCATCCGACTTCACCCGCCGGAATGACACCACGTCGAACGTAATCGGCTTCAGGTCCGGCGTCGGCTGCCATTCCAGAGGCAGCGCGCCTCCCGGCATATTCGGCTGCACCCGCCCCTGCGGGGGCTGCGGCACCTTGCCGGCATTCGGCCCGGTGCAGCAGTCCTTATAGAATGCCGCAATCTTCGCGTGGTCGGCATTCAGCACCATCCCGTTCTTCAGCGTCACCTGTTCCACAAACGTCACCACGTAGGGCGCGTCCGCCCGCGGCGCAACCTGCTGGTCTCCCGTCTCGTACGCGCCGCCCTGCGTAATGCCGCCACCCGGCGGCGTAAGCGCATCACTCTGGTGAAATTCCAGCCCTGCCGGCAGCGCGTACGCCCATCCCACCTTCACCGACGTGATCTCCATCGCGGTGCGGCTGGTCACCCGTGCCATCTGCAGCCAGTCGCTGTCGCTTTGGCTGGTACGCATAATCTCCGCCGGAAAGTTCGGCTGCCTGGCCTCGATCGTGGCCGCCACCCAGTGCGCTGCCCGCACGCTATGCACTGGCTCGGGCAGTGCGAACACCTGCTGCTGCGACGCCGGTTCCGTCGCATCCTGCGCCATTGCTCCTGAACCCGCAAGCAACGCCGCAGCCATCACCGCCCACCCCGCTCTCCGCATCGTCATCCCCATCGCCGACTACTCCCATCGCCTGTCATTCAGTCCGCCCACCAACCGCATCATCCCATAGCTCCTCAATTTTGTGCCCACTGCCAGGTTGTACTTGTTTGTTTCTCTTATAATGAGGTGGGCATAAGACCCTGTAAATACTGGGCAACAGAAAGCCTAACAAACTCCGCCAATCTGCTGATTCTTCTTTCACCGTGAACTTAGGATCTGGCAGAGCAAACCGTGGGGGGTTCAAGTCCTCCCCTTTCGCCCTCTCCTCTCCGACCGCATCGAAAGCCATATGAGCCAGCCCAAGCAATCCTCCGAACCGCCCACCGTCACGACCGCGCACTCTGAAAACTATCGCGACAGCTACGCCAATAACATCCAGGTCCGTATGAGCGTCTGGGATTTCTTCCTGGTCTTCGGCACAGCACGCCAGGAATCGCCCGGCGAAGTTAGGATCGAGAACTTCCAGGGCATCTACCTGAGCCCGCAACAGGCCAAGGCGCTGCTGAACCTGCTCGGCCACAACCTCGCCCAGTACGAGCAGACCTTTGGCACGCTCGCGCTCGAGCCGCAGTTCGGACCCCCCGGCGGTCCCGTCCACTAGAGCGTGCAATCCCCCTCCGCGCATCGAATCCTCATCCCGGGCGCACGCGCGGCCCTGCCACTGTGGATGCTCTACCCGGTTTTCTTCGCCGCCGTCTATTTCTCACACCTCACGCTGCTGCGCCTGCCCTACTTCTGGGACGAGGGCGGCTACTACATTCCTGCCGCGTGGGACTTCTTCCGCACCGGCACGTTGATCCCTTTCTCCACCCTCAGCAACGCGCACCCGCCCCTTCCCGCGATTCTGCTCGCGGGATGGTGGCGCCTCTCCGGCTTTGTGCCCAGCGGGACGCGCACCTTCCTCTGCATGGCCACGGCTGGCGGGCTGCTCGCCGTCTATCGGCTGGCACGCCACCTGCTGGGCACGCCCGCCGCGGTCGCCACCACGCTGCTCACCGCCATCTACCCCATCTGGTTCGCGCAGAGCACACTCGACCACGGCGACCTCTTCGCCGCCGTGTTTACCCTCTGGGGGCTGGCGTTCTACCTCGAATCGGTAGCAGACATGGGTGCTCCACATCTCGAGGTCCCCGGCGAGCTTGCTCGCGGGGGTGGGCGTCTTCCTCCTGAGATGTGGGTTTCAGCCAGACCCAAAATTTACGCCGCCATCTTCTTTTCGCTCGCCGCGCTCTCCAAAGAAACCGGTGTCCTCACGCCGGTTGCTCTTGCCTTTTGGGAAGCGTTCCTGGCTCTGCGCGACCGCAAGCTCCACCGGCGCGCAGGTTGGATTGCCGCGCTGCTTGTTCCCATCCTCCCACTCGCGGCCTGGTATCTGTACCACCGCCATCGCACCGGCTACGCCTTCGGCAACCCTGACTTCCTCCGCTACAACGCCACCGCGAACCTCGACCCGCATCGCGTCGCCCTCGGCCTCTACCACCGCTTCCTGCACCTGACCATGCACATGAACATGTTTGTGCCCGTCACCTGCGCCCTCGCCGTGTTGCTGATGCCGGCCATCGCCGGCCGCATGCGGCTTTCGCGCCCCGTACTCAACGCCATCGCCGTCGTCCTGCTTGTCAACTGGATTGCCTTCTCCGTTTTGGGCGGAGCGCTGCTTACCCGTTACCTGCTGGCCATGTATCCGCTGGTCCTCCTGGTCTGCGTGGCCCAGTGGCAGCGCCGCCTGCGACACTGGCAGTGGCTCGCCGCGTTCAGCGCCGCCGCTTTCCTCGCCGGCATCTGGATCAACCCGCCCTACGCCTTCGCGCCCGAGGACAACCTCACCTACCGCGATATGATTGTGCTCCACCAGCGCGCCATCAACCTGATCGCCGAACGATGGCCGCAGGCAACCGTCCTCACCACCTGGCCCGCCAACCATGAGTTGGATCAACCCTTTCTCGGCTACACCAAACGCCCCATCAAAGCTCTCTGGATTCGGAACTTCTCCATGCAGGAACTCGAAAAGGCCGCGTCCGAACCCGGTGACTACGACCTTGCCCTGCTCTTCTCCACCAAGTGGAACCCTCCACCCGGCGGCCTCGAGCTCGACCACCCCAACACCAGCGACGCTCGTTACTTCGACTTCCACCAGGACGTGCCCCCCGCCCAGGCCGCCCAAATCCTGCACGGAGACGTAGTCTGGCAAGCCTCTCAACACGGCGAGTGGGTCGCCATCCTCCGCTTCCCCCGCATCCAGGACGCCAGCCTGCACACGCACTAACGCACGCTCCGAAAAAAGCCTCGCCGTCGCCTTTCGGATTAGCATGGGGCTTTAGCCCCGGGCGTTACAGCTGCGCAAGCGCCTCGCGCGCAAACCGGACCTCTTCCGCCAGCACCTGCAAGACGCGGAACGACAGGGTCGGCTCCGTGTTCATCAGGTGGACAAAGTCGTCGCAGGTCAGCACGCTCACTTCGGCGCCGTCCACAGCTTCCGCGGTCAGCGAGTACGGCTTCGATCCAACCACCGCCGGCACGCCCAGCAACGAGCCCGGCCCCGCCTCGACGCTCAGCAGTGCATCGCCGTCCGACATGTTGGTCAGAATGGCGGAGCCTCGTCTGAGAATGAAGACGCCCTTGGGCACGTCGCCCTGATGAAAGAGGACGCGGTCCTGGCCGAAGGCAACGGGCTCAGCCCGCTTCTCCAACTGTTCAATCAAATCCGGATCGGCAACAAACGCTGAGGAAACTTGCATCACGGTAGGTCTCCACGCGCCGGATCCCGAGAACCACCAGTGGGTGCGGTCTCTGCTCCAGCGTGACATAGCCAAATTCTCTCACCCAGCCGACCCGTAGGGCCGTGATGATCGACACCCCAGATTGTGATGTACCTCACATCGCGCACACGCCTCTGCCTCAGCACATACCCCCGCCCGCCTTCTATAATCGTCACATCGTGGTGAGAACTCCCCCCAGCCCCATCCGGCGACTGCTTTCCCTGGCAATTCTGTTGGCCTTATGGGCTCCTATCCCCCCGATTCAGGCCCAGATCGAGACCCCCGCCCAGAATCCCGCCCAGCCGCAGTCCTCAGATGCGACCGCGCCGTCCCCCGACTCTCCCGCCGACATTCGCCAGCCCGGCGGCCGCCTGGTGCTGGTACTCCCCTTTGACAACCGCTCTGGCCAGCCCAACCTGAACTGGATCGGCGATTCCTTCCCTTACACGCTCGACCAGCGCCTCACCTCCGCCGGCTTCCTCACCATTGGCCGCGACGACCGCGAGTACGCGCTCGATCATCTCGGCCTTCCCTCCGGCTTCCGTCCCAGTCGCGCCACCACCATCCGCATTGCGCAGACGCTGGACGCGGACTTCGTCGTCGTCGGCAGCTTCAACGTGCAGGGCGGCAGCATCTCGGTTCAGGCTCAGGTCCTCGAGGTGAACCAGCTCCGCATGTCCGAGCCGCTGACGGACTCAGCCGAGTTACCTCGCCTCTTCGACGTGGAAAACGCCATCGCGTGGAAGGTCGCGCAGCGCATGGACCCGCACTTCGCCATCGCCGAACAGACCTTTCTGGCGGCGGCGGACGGGGTCAAGCTCAGCTCATTCGAGGACTACATCCGCGGCACCTCCGCGCCCACCTCCGAGGAGCGCCTGAAGCGGCTGGAGGCAGCCGTCACCGAGACCCCCGACTACACCGCCGCGCTGCTCGCCCTGGGCAAGGAGCAATACGCCGCGCTGCAGTACGAGCCTGCCGCCGCCACGCTCGCCAAAGTCCCCTCAACCGACCGCCTGGCTCTCGAAGCCGGATTCTATCGCGGCCTGGCGCGCTTCAACCTCGCCAAATACGCCGAAGCGCAGACCGCCTTCGCCTTCGTTGCCAACCAGTTGCCTCTCCCTGAAGTGGTCAACGACGAGGGCGTAGCCCTCAGCCGCCAGGGCAAAGACGCCTCGCCTCTCTTCCTGCAGGTGATCGCCGCCGACCCCGACGACGCCGACTACCACTTCAACCTCGCCGTCGCCCTGCTCGGCCGCAGCGACATCGCCGGCGCCATCCGCGAGGATCAGGCTGCCTTGAGCCTCCACTCAGACGACCCCGAAGCCACCGAACTGCTCGCCCGTCTGCAGGCCACCCACGGTTCTACCGCCAACCTCAAGACCATCATCGGCGCGGAAGGCTTTGATCCCACCACGCGCATCCGCCGAACCTGGTCGGAGTCATCGTTCCGACAGGTCGCGTTTCAACTCGACCAGATGCGCGCCATCCAGATGGCCTCGCTGCCGCCGGCCGAGCGCGCGACGCAGTACTCCCAACTCGGCCTGCAATACCTCGCCCAGGGCCTCATCCCAGAGGCAGAACAGGAGTTCGACAGCGCCCTGTCCGCCGACCCGAAGAATGCCGCGGCCCACGCCGGCATCGCCCAGGTGCGCGAACGCAGCGGTTCCGCCGACGAAGCCCGCGCGGAAGCCGAAGCCTCGCTGAAGCTCGCGCCAAACGTCGACGCCTACCTCGTGCTCGCCCGCCTGGACCTGCAGGCCAATTCCCTCTCCGTGTCCGCCTCAGACGTGGCCGCCGCGCTCAAACTCGAACCCGCCAACGCCGCCGCCCTCGGCATCAAGTCCGCCCTCGCCGACCGCGGCCAATCCCTCCCCTGACCTCCGAAGTCACCTTCTCTCTTTGTTGTTTGTAGGCAACCTTTGTTGACCTTCTCGGGCCCGTTCCAGTTGTTGTTTGTCCTTGCTTCTAGGTACGCCAAGGCTTCAGCCTTGGCCCTCAGGGGTCACCTCAGAATAAGGGGCTTTAGCCCCTGGGGTATGCATTTCTCCATAGCTCTCAACAAACTCTGCGCGGCTCCAAATTCTGCCGTATCCTTACCTCGCGGCCACTCAACCGCCGGAGTCCATCACGTGCTGCGTCGTCTTCTCATACTCCTCGCCTTGGCCCTGCCCCTTTCCGCGCAATCTCCCCTGGTCGTCAAGCTCACCATCCACGACACCATCCAGCCCATCACTGCCGAGTACCTCAAGCGCGGCCTCGACGACGCCGCCAGCCGCCACGCCGAAGCTGTCCTCGTCTCCATGGGCACGCCCGGCGGCCTGCTCGACTCCACCCGCGAGATGGTCGCCAACATCGAAGCCTCCTCCGTCCCCGTCATCATCTTCATCGAACCCTCCGGCAGCCGCGCCGGCTCGGCCGGATTCTTCCTGCTTGAATCCGCCGACGTCGCCGCCATGGCCCCCGGCACCGAAGCCGGTGCCGCCCATCCCATCCTCGAAGGCGAGACCATGGACCCGGTTCTCAAGGAAAAACTTGAGAACGACGCCGCCGCCTTCCTCCGCTCCTACGTCACCGTCCGCGGCCGCGACGCCAAGGACGCCGAAGACGCCGTGCGCAACTCCAAATCCTTCAGCGAGTCCGAATCGCTCAACCTGCACCTCATCGATTACGTCGCACAAGACGACAACGCCCTGCTAGCGCAGCTCGACGGCCGCACCATCAAGCGCTTCAACGGCGCCAGCCAGACCCTCCACCTCGCCCACGCCAACATCGATCCCCTCCCGCCCTCCACGCGCGAGCGCCTGCTCACCCGTCTCACCAGCCCCGACCTCGACGTGCTGCTACTCCTTTGCGGCGGCCTGCTCATCTACCTCGAATTCAACGTGCCCGGCACCATAGTTCCCGGCGCACTGGGTACGCTCATGGTCCTGCTCGCCATCTTCGGTCTCAACCTGCTCCCCGTCCAGCACACCGCCATCCTGCTGCTCTTCGCCGCCCTCGCCCTCATGGTCCTCGAAGCCAAGTTCGCCTCGCACGGAGTCCTCGGCATCGCCGGCGTCATCTGCCTCGTCTTCGGCCTCGCCACGCTTGTCAACGGCCCCACGCCTGAGATGCGTGTCCACTTCAGCGTCGCTGCCGGCGCAGGCATCGGCTTCGGCATCGTCACCTTCGGCCTCGCCTGGATCGCCTTCAAAGCTCGTCAAGCCAAGCGCCTCACCGGCCCGCAAGCCATGCTCGGCTACACCGCCGTCGCCATGACGCCCCTCGCCCCGCAAGGCCACGCCCTCCCCGGCTATCCCGCCATCGGCCAGGTAGAAGTCCGCGGAGAAATCTGGCAAGCCACCCTCCCCCCCAACACCCCACCCATCCCCGCCGGAACCCCCGTCACCGTCCGCGCCATCACCGGCCTCACCCTAACCGTCGCCCCCTGACCGGGTCACGAATTCGGGTGCCCCATCCTTACGGCAGCCTTTCGCCGTTAGGGTGGGTTATCGAGCGAAGCTCGACCGCCGGGTGCCCCACATCTCGCCCCTGAGATGTGGGATTCGAACCATCCCGCTGGTTGCGTCTCCGCCGAGCCCAGGCGTACGATGCCGCCAGCAAGTGGGCCAACTACAGAAATCTAATCCCATGAAGAAGAGCCCCGCTAGTGCTCCGCTCGCCGTCCTTGCTGTCGCGATTCTCGCGCAAACACTGGCGCTGCCTTGCGTGATGCACGCGCAAACGCTTCAGGGAGGCGTCCAACTCGACACAGGCGATGTCTTCTCCTCCGGATCCGGCGGCGCAACCTATACCGACGCGGCCTCGACCACTTGCAGCAAAGGCAACACCAGTCCCTATGCGGGGATGAATCCGCTGACGTGCTATGGAGTCATGGCTCCGACGGACTCCGCCGGCAAGTGTACCCTTGGTGGTATGCAGGTGCTGAAGCAGGTGGGCAGCACCTGCTATTACTGCCAGGCAATCAATCCGCCCACCAACGGCATCATCATTCCCATCGATCAACTTGCCCAGGCGGACACCCAAGGGTACAAATGCGGCGTCGATCAGGCCGACCCCAACTGTATGGCGGTTTGTACGCGCCAGTCCAGCAGTGGACCCTACATTCCTCCCGCAGGCACGCAGATGGTCCCCGCACCTCCGCCCAGCGGTGGCGGGAGCCCCGGTCCGCCGTTGCAGGGCGGCACCGGCACGCAGCCGCCGGGACCTAAGGGTGTGGCGCGCACCGTCCCGCCCCCCGGCCCACCCCCTGGGAATTCAAGTCCGCCAAACATCCCAGCCATCGAAAAAGCGATGGCCGCATGCCTCAGCAAGAAGTTGCCCTACCCGGTCCAGCAAACGGTGCAGCCTCAATTCCTGCAGGCAGCGCTGTCTTCCGCGCCGGCCTCGGCCCGGACCGTTCCGTTTGCCCAGCTCCCGGGCGAATCGCAGGTCTTCCTGGAAGAGACCGCAATGGGCCTCCAGGCTCAGGCCGCCCACAACAGCAAGTACGGAAGCAACGAATACAACGCCGCCGATGCAAGCGACTACATGGTTGGCTGGCTCGACGATTGCCTATTCGTCGCCGGGATACAGCAGGACTACACCAACCAGACGACCGACGACCCCAGAGTGGCCTATGCCAGGTTCCTCGGCGTGCCATTGGGCGACCACCGCCTCGACATGTTCAATTCCGGCTACCAGGACGGCACTTTGCCACCCTTACCCTTGATGCCTCCGGAAACCCCACCCGCAACACCATAGCTCCGCGTGCGAGCAGTGCGCTCTTGGAGAAGGATTACTCGATGATCCTCGCCACCACATCGTATTCATGCGACTCGGTGATCTCCGCCCGATAGAACGTCCCCGGCACCAGAGTCTCATGCGGCCCAAAGTCATTAATCAGCACCTTCCCATCGATCTCCGGAGCGTGCAGCGCGGTCCGTCCCTGCCACAGCAGCTCGGTCTCCTCGCTCTCACCCTCCACCAGCACATCGACCTCGCGCCCAACCCACGCGGCCTTCAACCGAGCACTGATCTTCTGTTGTAGCTTCATCAGCCGCCGCCGCCGCGCCTCGATCGTTCGCTTCGGAACCTTGATCGCCGCGTCCAGTTCAAACGCCGCCGCGCCCTCCTCATCCGAGTACGAGAACACCCCCAGCCAATCGATCTTCGCCGCCGCCACAAAATCGCAAAGCTGCTGGAAGTCTTCCTCCGTCTCCCCGGGAAACCCGACGATGAACGTACTGCGCAGCACGATCCCCGGCACCGTCGCCCGCGCCTTCTCAATCAGCCGCAGAAAAACCTCCGGCGTCCCACCACGCTTCATCCGCTTCAGCACAGAAGGCGAAGCATGTTGCAACGGCACATCCAGATACTTCGCGATATTCCCGTGCCGCGCAATCGTCTCCAGCAGCCGCGTCGTGATCTTGTTCGGATACGCATACAGAAACCGCAGCCACTTCAACCCCGGCAACACCGCCAGCGAATCCAGCAGCGTCGCCAACCCATCCTTCAGCCCCAGGTCCTCACCCCAGCAAGTTGTATCCTGCCCGATCAGCGTAATCTCACGCACACCCTGCGCGATCAGCCGTTCCGCCTCGGCCACAATCGACTCCAGCCGCCGTGAGCGAAACTTCCCGCGCAGTTGCGGAATAATGCAGAAGCTGCACGGATGATCGCAGCCCTCCGCAATCTTGATGTACGCCGACGCTCGCGGCGTCGTCAGAATCCGCGGCGTCTCATCCGAGTACAAATACTCCGGCAGCGCCGCCGTCGCGCCGTCCCAATGCTCGCGCGAGAACCTTCCCTGCCGCTCCCGAGCGTCACCCTCCGCCCGCGACGGCTTCGCGCCCTTCGCAATCTCAAGCTGCGCCCCAACCTCCGTCGGATGCGAATGCTGATGCACCGCACTCGGCGCCCGGCTTACCAGAATGTTAAACGGCGACGCACTTTCCACCGCCGCAACCGGCGCACTCAACCCAGCCGCCTCCAGGATCGCCTCCAACTCCCCCGTCCCCACCACCGCGTCGACCTCGGGGATGTTCCTGCGAATCTCGTCCCGATATCGCTCCACCAGACATCCAGCAACGATCAGCCGCCGCGCCTTGCCCCCACTCGCGACCTTGTGCTGCACCATCTCCAGAATCGTATTCACCGACTCCTGCTTGGCCGAGTCGATGAAACTGCACGTATTCACCACCAGTATCTCGGCATCCTCCGCCCGCGCCGTCAACTCGCCGCCCGCGCGATGGAGCAGCCCCATCATCACCTCGGAATCCACCAGGTTCTTCGGACACCCCAGCGACACAAAGCCGATAGTCGGCCGCGCGCCGGCCGGCCGCAAAGAATCTATCGAAGTTTCACTGGATGCATCGAGAACAGAAGGAGCCACACTCCCATTTTAGCAGTCAGCGCGCGATTACCGGCCTTCGGTCCGGCCGCCCGCTGCAGATCGTATCTTCGCGAACAGCCCTTCGGCGAACAGCTTCGCCTGGCCCGCCGCCGCCACAATCTTCTGCGTCGGAATGCGCAGCCCCCGGCTGATCGTCTCGACCGCATCGATGGTCGCAGTCAGCGCCGAAGTCACCATCCCGTCCACTCGCGCCACCTGCCGCTGCGTCCGCATGTTGATGTCGCTAAACGTGCTGTCGAACTGCTCCACCGCCGACCGCGCCGCCTTGCTCGTCTCCGCCAGCGTATCGCTCGCGTCCACCAGGCTGTCGGTAATGTGCTTCACCTTGGGGGCCGTATCCTTCAGCAGCGCCTGGCTGGTCTTGCTGATGTCCGTCACCACGTCGAGCAGGGGCAGCATCTTCCCCTTCAACTCGTCCACCGTCTCGTTCATGCCCTTCACGGCCTTGGAAGCCGTAACTGCCACCACGATCATCGCGATCGCCATCACGATCATCGCCAGCGCAACCAGCCCGATAAAAATCATGATCAGGCGATTGGTCCCAGCCAAATCCATTTCCTGAATCCACATCGCAAAACCCATCGTTGCCATTGCAGTCGTTCTCCGCTTTCCTCAGAAGAATCTTCCGGGCGTTGCCCAGGGCGGCGCCGCACCGCGGTCGCCGCCCCGCCAGGTCCAACTCTGCTTCCCTCTAGACCGGCGTTTCCACCGTGGTATTCACGTAGGCTTCCTTGCCCGCATCCACCGCCGCCCCGACCTTGGCCTGTTGCTCGTTCACCAGGCTCTTGCCCTTCTCGACGTACTGGGTCCACTGGGTGCGGCCCTTCTCGTAGTACTCGCGGCCTTTGTCAACCGATTCCTTGGCCTGGCGCTTGCCTTCTTCCACCAGCTCAGCGGCCTTCTTCTTACCTTGTTCGACGTACTGCTTGCCCTGCTCCACGTACTCGTTCGCCTTCTGCTTCCCTTGCTCAACCAGTTCTGCTGCCTTTTCCTGCGCATCGCGTGCGGCATTCGCCAGGTCCTCGCGCGTCTCTTTGCCTGCCTTCGGCGCATACAACACCCCAATCAATGCGCCAACCCCAAGTCCGGCCAGGAACCATCCCAACCCGCTCGCTCCGCTATCATTGTTTGCCATTGTCTTCTCCTCTTCAACCTTACGGTTTTGGCGAGAGCCGTGTTCCCTCTCGCTCGTGCGAATTCTTCTGGAATGTAACACCATCCCGGCCATCTGTCCCGTCCGTCATGGCCTGGCGGTACGCTCGGTCTTTATTTCCCTGCGGGGGGATGCCACGTTTGCCTCGGGTTGCGCTCGAACGGGACGGCCACGCGGCCTGCTTTCCCTCAGGAAGCTAAACAATAACACCTTCCAGACCGTTTTTTCGCAGAATGCGTCAAATAGAAGGGATGAGCTAAAGAAGCATGGCGCTGGGACTTAGATGCGCTGGAGGGGTTGCGCGGGCATCGGTTTCAGGCCGCACCCTCTCCGCCGATTGCTCATCCAACTCCGCAAAGAAACCGCGGGAGTAGTATGTTGGCATTGAACCTACTGCACGAAAGGGTACCAAATGGACGCTCACAAGATTGCCACGCCCACAGCGATCCTCTTACTGTCCCTCGCCATGGTGCTAGCGGGCTGCAAGAGTGCCACCCCGGATGACGCCACCCTGAACACGCAGGTGCAGAGCCGCCTCGCATCGGACCAGAACCTCAGCGGGCAGTCCATCCAGGCGTCGGTGGCCGGCGGCGTCGTTACCCTCAGCGGCAGTGTCACCAGCGACTCCGCGCGCACCATCGCCAGCGGCGACGTCGCCGAGGTTTCCGGGGTCAAGACCGTGATTGACAATCTGGTGGTGGAGCCGCGACCCAACGTCAAGGTAGCGCCACCGCAGAAGCCCCTGCCCGGGCAGAAGGCCCAGAAGCCCTCCCCGATGGTTGCCCAGAAGGGGCCGATACCCCCGTCGGCGCCCATCGTGCGCAATGCGCCCACGCCGCTCCCCGCTCCCCAGCCAATGCCGGCCCCTGCCGTCGCCGTAGCACCGCCGCCTCCGCCATCGCCGCCGCCCACGCCGGTCGTGCACAACATCATCCTGTCCGCCGGCACCACAATTCCGGTCCGCATCACGCAAACTCTCGATAGCGCCAGCACCCAGACCGGCGACAAGTTTACCGGCGAGATCGCCTCCGACATCATCGAAGACGGTATGGTCGTGCTGCCGCAAGGCACCCCGGTCACCGGCCACGTGGACGCCGCGCAGGATGCCAAGCACTACAAGGGCAGCGCGCTGCTCACCATATCGTTGACCGCTATCAATCACAAAGGCGAGCACATTTCCTGCGCAACCGAGTCCTACACCAGGCAGGGCGAGGGACGCGGCAAGAACACCGCCGAGAAAGTTGGCGGCGGCGCGGCAGTTGGTGCCGTTCTCGGCGCCATCATCGGCGGCCCCAGGGGCGCGGCGGTCGGAGCGGCCGCCGGCGGTGGAGTCGGCGCCGGTGCCAACACCGTTACCCGCGGACAGCAGGTTCAGATCGAGTCGGAAACTGTCGTCCGCTTCAGGCTCACCGATCCCATTCAACTCCACGTAACCTCGGGCGGGGCGTCGTCCGGGAACTCCGGCCCGGCGCTCGAACACCACAACGACCAGTAAACCCTTGGGCTCCGGCCACGTGAACGTCGAAGCAAGTCGAATTGCAGTCCGTGCACGATTCGTATACCCCGCCGTAACCCGGTTGATGTAAGCTACTGGGAACATCCGGCTCATCCACAATGTTTTGAGGCCCAGCCGCATCCCGCGGCCCGGGCAGGCCTCCCCCGAACGAGCACGCCCTCAACCCTGGAGCTTCTTGAGGTCGCTCTTGACGAAGGCAAAGGACACTCCGGCGGGCTTTCTGGCCCTCACGCTGCACGCCCATCTGCCGTATGTGGTCAACCACGGTACCTGGCCGCATGGCATCGAGTGGCTGCACGAGGTTGCCGCCGAGACTTATCTGCCCCTGCTGCGTGTGCTCGGCAATCTCGAACGCGACGGCATCTCCGCCAACTTCAACATTAACCTCTCGCCTATTCTGCTGGAGCAGCTTGCCCACCCTCTCTTCATCGCCGATTTCCCCCGCTACCTGACGCGCAAGGTCCTCGCTGCCCGCGAGGACGAGGCCTACTTCATTCAATCCGGAGATCTTCACCTGACCGAGGCCGCGCGCCTGTGGGGCCGCTTCTTTTCCACCGCCCTCGACGACTTCAACGCCCTCGATGGCAACATCGTCCAGGCCTTCCGCCACTTCAACGACACCGGCATGATCGAGATCCTCACCTGTGGCGCAACCCACGGATACATGCCCTTGCTCGGCACCGACGAGAGCGTCCGTGCTCAGGTCCGCACCGCCGTCGCCACCCACATCCGCCACCTCGGCAAGCGCCCCCGCGGCATCTGGGCGCCGGAGTGCGGCTACCGGCCTGCAGGCTTCTGGGAGTACCCTGTGCAGCCTGCCGGCTCGGACGAGCCGCAACCCGGGTTCGACCGCATCGGCGTCGAGCAGGCGCTCTCCGAGTCCAACCTCGACTACTTCTTCGTCGATACCCACCTGGTCGAAGAGAGCCGGCGCATCCCCTCCCCGTACGACGCGCCCAACAGTTATCTCTCGCGTGCACCGCAGCGGGAGCAGCTTCCCCACGGGCCGCAGCGCAATCTCTACCAGCCTTACTTCGTCGACGGCCCCTACGATAAACGCTTCGCCGCCACCGTCTTTCCCCGCGACCCCGCGACCGGCTTGCAGGTGTGGTCCGGCGACACCGGCTACCCCGGTGACGCCAACTACCTCGACTTCCATAAGAAGCGCTTTCCCGGCGGCCATCGCTACTGGCAGGTCACCGGCCCCAACGTCGACATCGGCGACAAGCTCGTCTACTACCCGCAACAGGCAGCCGAGCGCGCCCGCGAACACGCCAGCCACTTCGTCTCCCTCGTATATGACACGCTCGCATCCGGCTTCGACTCTGCCATCCCGCCGGTGCTCAGCTCGCCCTTCGATGCCGAGCTCTTCGGCCACTGGTGGTTCGAAGGCCCCATGTGGCTGGAGGCCGTCTGCCGCATCCTGCACGAGCATTCCACCGGCATCGCCACCATCACCTGCAGCCAGTATCTCAAGCGCTATCCGCGCGCCGGCTTCATCGCCATGCCCGAAGGCTCATGGGGCGCCGAAGGCAATCACCAGGTATGGCTCAACCCGGAAACCGCGTGGACCTGGACTCACATCTATCCCGCCGAGCTGTACGTCCGCGAGGTCGCCACCGCCAGCCACTGGCGCGACTCCGAAATCGGCATGCGCATCGTGCAGCAGCTCTGCCGCGAACTCCTGCTGCTTGAATCATCCGACTGGCAGTTCCTCATCACCACCGGTGCCGCGCGCGACTACGCCGAGTCCCGCTTCCTCACCCACAATGACCAGTTTCTCGAACTCAAATCCATCTGGCAGGCTTTCACCCACGACGGCGCACTCAGCCCGCACATGGCCACGCGTCTCGCTGAAATCGAACACCGCGACAGTATCTTCCCCCGCATCGATCCCGGCTTCTGGGCCGAAGGCGCCTCCGAAACCCGCACCGAAGCCGCATCCGAAAACCACACTGAGGCCCCACCCGCCGCCAGAAAATCCGTCGCCGCCGAGCACAGTGCCCAAGCCGCTCGCGCCGCCAGCCTTAGTTCGGGCTTAGGTTAATTTGGCGAAGGCTTCTCCACGCGATCGATCACCATCACATCCACCTGCGTCTTCTCGGCAACAAGATTCAGTCCAAGCTGCCGCTGCATCGCGGTGAACAGGTCCGGAGCATCCGGCACGTCCGACGCCGGCAGCTTCGGCGGATTCCCGCCAAACTGCGTCTGGTCGGGCAAGAACGTAACATTGGCGTCGTATCGTCCCTTAATGCCTGTCTGGTCAACCACCGGTTTGTCCAGAACCAGCATCTGCAGAAAGTCCGTGAAGTCCGTCATCGTCCCGTTGATCAGATGGAGCGTCAAGCCGCCCTTGCCGGGCGATGCGCCCATGCCCGGCAAGTTCCCCTGAACGGTTTGGCTCGGCGTCAGCTTCTGGCCCGTCTTCCCCACAGTCAGCACATAGGCCACCATCTCTCGCTTCTCATGGTGAAACGTCAGTTGGAACCGGTCCGCCAGCAGCTTCCGGAAGATGCCGCGCATCTGCTGCAGGTTCGGCGTGCCTGGCTGGTCGGGTACCGCATCTATATCGTATCGATCGTTGCTGGACCATCCCGGAAGCCCCACCAACTGCTTCACCTGCACTCCGTAAGCAAACGTGACGACATCCTCCAGCGATCCGTTCAGGACCATCATGTGCCGGCCCTTCGGGAAAAGCCCCTGCAGCCTCGTCCCTCCCGAGGGATTCGGCTTGATCGTCGCCACATCGAACGATGGGTCCGCATCCGCGGCCATCGGCTTGTCCGCCTTCGGCGCCTCTGGAATCTCCCACGCCGTCTCCGGCGTCGCCCGCACCAGCACCAGTGGAAACGGCTGCGACCCCTGCGTCCACGTTCCCGTCATCGTCTTGCCGTCGTCACTTACCTTCCCCTCGAAGCCGCCGCCGATGATGTCGATCGTCATCTTCACCGTCGAACCCTGCTTCGTCACTGAATTCACCGGGATGGCCTGTGTAGTCTGATCGATGCTATAGAACTTCGCGCTCCACCCGTCCTTCTCGCCCTTGTACACATTGAAAATGACGCGCAGATCCTTGCCCGCCTTCAACGTCCCCTGCCAGTTGCCCGAAATGTCCTGCCCGAGCGCCGCAGTCCCAAACAACGCCACCAGCGCAACCATGCACACCATCAGCTTCTTCATTGAACAACTCCATCCCGCAACAACGCCACCATCCTACACCTCCAACAAAAATCCCCCTTGGCCTCAGTCACTCCGTCTCAACCCGATAAACCTCTGGCGTCTCAATCCTGAACCCGGTCTTACCCGCCAATTGCAGCAGATCGCGATCCCCACTCACCAACACGTCCGCTTTGCCGGACTGCGCCAGATTGAGAAACGCCTGGTCCTTCACATCCCTGCAAACCGCGGGGCATCTGGCTCTCACCGCAACGATCTCGCAGTAGGGCAAATACTCGGCGAGAAGCTCGCGCCGGTCCTCGATCGAAAGCTGAAACTTCGGGTAGCCCAAAACCCGCGCCAACTCTTCAGCAGTCTCCCGCGAGATCAGAGGCACGCAACCACCCTCCGCCCAATGAAGACGCAACCACGCCAATCGGCCCTGCCCAAACAACAGCGCGGAGACGACCGTATTCGTATCGAAGACGACCCGCAGCGTCACTTGCCGCCGCGCGCCCAGGAGACTGCCGCGGCAACGTCGCCCTCATCGATGCCGAGCTGCGAGAGTCGCGCACGCACTTCGTCGGCACGGCTCTCGCGCAGCGGCCGTAGCACTATGCTCGCCCCGTCCGTACTCACGTCAAAGTACTCCACCCCGCCAAAGTGGGTAACAACTGCCTTTGGCAGCGTGATCTGATTCTTGCTCGTCTTCTTGGCCAGCATCTCAACCTCAGCAAGGAAACACGGAAACAAGGATATCTTACCACAATTCCGCAAGAACGCCACCATCCTTTAGCTGCGGGGCCGCCCCAACTCCCGTAACCACGCCGCCTCTACTGCCCGCTCTCCGTACCCCGCATAAACGCCGCCACATCCGCGTGGAACTGCTTCAGCACCCCCTCATTCACATACACCATGTGCCCGCTCGGGTAGTAGTGGTAGCTGATATTCGCCTGCAGCTTGTCCGGAATCGGCAGGTGGTGCATCTCGAACATCCCTTCAAAGAACGGCGTCGCCAAGTCGTAGTACCCGCCTGCCAGCATCACCTTCATCTTCGGGTTCGACTTCATCGCAAACGCCAGGTCCGGCATCACGTTCGTCCCGCTCCACTGCCCCGTCGCCGGAGGCCCGTTCGGCGCGTGGTGGCGCATGTCCCAGGTAAAGTCCGGATCGCTGTACGCGCCCGGGATATACGTCTGCTGGTCCCCGTACTTCAGGTCCTTGCGCAGATAGCTGTTGATCGCCGCTGTGTACGCGGCCGAGATCGCATTGCTCTGCGGGTCGTAGTCCGCCTCTTCGCTCAGCGGGTCCATGTCCGGCCCTTTATACCGCGAATCCAGCCGCCCGGTGGTCGTGTCCTGGTCCAGTTGCAGGTCCTTCTCGAACATCCCGCCGTCGATCCGCAGATTCGCCTTCAGCAGCAACTCCACCGGCAGGCCCGTATACTCATGCAGCTTCTCCGCGACCGCCTGCTTCCGCACCGCCGGCAGTTCGCTGCCCGCCAGAAGCGCGCCCATGTAGTCGCCCAGCGCGTACTGCTCCACTTCCTTCAGGAACGGGTCCAGCGCCGCCGGTTGGCTGGGCAACTTCTTGTGGTAGAAAGCCGTCGCCGCATAGGTCGGCAGCGCCAGTGCGTACGCCTGGTCGATTCCGGGGTTCCACTTCGGCCCGTCGACGCTGTTGTCGAAGCTCAAAATCTGCGACAACAGTATGACCCCGTTCAGATCGACGTTTTCCAGCAGCGCGCTCAGCACCGCCGACCGCGGCGTGCCGTAGCTCTCCCCCAGCAGGTACTTCGGCGAATTCCACCGCTCGTACTTGGTTAAAAACTTCCGGATGAACCGGTCGAACGCGTGCGCGTCGCCGTCGACCCCCCAGAATGCCTTCTCCTTGTCTTTGCCGAAGATCCGGCTGAACCCCGTCCCCGGCGCATCGATAAACACCAGGTCGCTCACATCCAGCAGGCTGTACTCGTTGTCGACGATCTTGTATGGCGCACCCTCCTGGTGCTCCGTGTCGGGAGTCGCGACCCTCCGCGGCCCGAACGACCCCATGTGCAGCCACATCGTCGACGAGCCCGGCCCGCCGTTATACAGGAACGTCACTGGCCGCGGCCCCGCACCGGCGTCCTTCTTGAAGTACGCCACGTAGAAGATCCGTGCCGTCGCCGGCGCCTCATCCGGCTTCTCCACATCCAGCGGCTTTACCCCCGCATTTGGCACCAGGTTGCCGTCAAAGTCCAGCGTCGCGTCCTGCGCGTCGGTTGATCCCACCGTCAGCGTCCCCGCCACCGCCTTGTACGCAATCGCCTGCCCGGCCACCGTTACCGTCCCCTCGGTAGTCGAGTCCGGGGTCGGCGCAGCCGGCGCAGTCACCGCAGTTCCCGTCACCACCACCCTCTGCTCCTTCGCAGCGGCGGCCTTGTCCTGCGCCGGCCCCATCGGCGCAATCCAAACCAGCATCACGCCCACCGCCGCCCACGCTTCGCTCTTCACACCCATCCAGTCCATCCTCCACGCATTGAAGTGAATCCGTAGTATACCGACCCAGGCAACCCCGGCGCCCGGTCCAAATCTGATCGCTCGAACCTCGAACCTCGAACCTCGAACCTCGAACCTCGAACCTCGAACCTCGAACCTCGAACCTCGAACCTCGAACCTCGAAAAATAGACTCCCCCCACCGCAACCCGCTACCATATCCATATAGGAGATCCATGCCCTCACCCGAAAGCTACCAGCTCTTGCTCGCGGCCGCGGCTGCCTGCGAAGACAAGAAGGCCGAAGACATCCGCATCCTCGCCCTCGACCCCGCCGAGAGCGGCCTCACCGATTACTTCCTCATCGCCAACGGCACCAACGAGCGCCAGAACGTCGCCATCACCGACGAGATCGAGCTGCGCCTCAAGCGCGACTTCGGCGTCTATCCCAACTCCGTCGAAGGACGCCGCCAGGCCGAGTGGATTCTGATGGACTACATCGACTTCATCGTCCACGTCTTCTCCGCGGAGAAGCGCGCCTTCTATGGCCTCGAGCGCCTGCGCAAGACCGCCACCACCATCTCGGTCGCCGACCTCAACGCCGAACTAAAGGCCGCCATCGCCACCACCCGCGCCAGTCACCCCAAGAAGAAGGCCCCCGCCAAGTCCCCCGCAAAGAAAGCAGCGAAGAAGGCAACCAAGGCATCATCAGCCCCGAAGAAGGCGGCAAAGGCCCCAGTCAGGAAACTTGCGAAGTCCCCTGCTGCACGCCGCAAAATAAAGCACTGATCCTTCAGCCCCGGCCAGACTCAGCCCCAAAGAAATACGCCGTCTGCAAACCGCAGACGGCGTACTTGTTTGGAACTCACTAGCTGCTAGAACTCGTAGCGAGCATTGATCCGCAGCACACGGTTGCCGGATACCGTCAGCGCCTTGTCTCCAAAGGTCACGGCGCCGCTATAGACATTCCCTACCATATCGACCCCGTTGTACGGAACGCCGTCGATCAGTTGTGAGTTGTAGGCCCCCGTTGGACCGTGGTTGAACACGTTCAGCGCCTGAACTCCGAACAGGAAGTCCTGGTGCTCAAACGTGTGGAACGAGCGCTCAATCGTAAAGTCCGTGTTGGAAGCATGGTCCTCAGACAGGACATTGCGACTTACCGTGTTCTGCGTTGTGCCGAAGTATGACGTCACCCAGTGCGTGTTCGCCTGGGTCACCGGATGGCAATTGTCGTTGGTGGCCCACCATGCAGGTCCATCGCACAACGTGCCCGGCGCCAGGCCGAAGCCGACGATCGGGTCGTCTCCTTTGATGGCCCAGTTCTGAATCGGCGCATTCTTGTTCAGCAGTATCGGACGATCGTTGCTGATGCCATCGCCGTTCCAGTCGTACCCAATCTCAACATTGATCGGCCCCCCTGACTGGAAGGTCGAAATGCCGGAGAATGTCCATCCATTCACGACCGCTCCCGCCCAGTGATAGCCTTCTCCAGCATTCCACTTGGGTGGCTGGTACACCGCTGAGACCACAATGCGGTTGCGATGGTCGAAGGCCGAATCCGCATACTCCCGCCGCCGGTTGTTCGGATACTGCAGCTCGGCGTAGGTCGAAAGATTGCCGTCTCCCGAGTCCGTGAATTCCTCCGAACCGTCGTCCAGCAGCTTCGAGTAGGTGTACGCGCCCCGGAAGGTCAGTCCGCCACGCACTTTGTGCTGCAACTCGATCTGCCCGCTGTTGTAGTTCGAGTCCGCCGTATTGTCCTCGCGGATAATCCGTCCGCGATTCGCGAATAGGCGGGCGGCCGAATATATGTCATTGATAAACGGATTGAACTCGGTCGTCGCATACTGGTGTTCCTGCCGGTTGCCAACATACTCCACAGCCAGCACAAACTCCGCAGGCAACTCGCGCTGGACCCGCAGGTTGTACTCGTACGTCAGCGGTTCCAGCAGGTGCTGCGGGATCACGTTTGAGGTATCGGTCGCCAGCGGCAGCTGGCTGGCAGGCGTATTGAACGATGTGGCGATAATGCCCGCCCAGTTGGCAGTTCCGCGACCGGAAGACGAAGTAATCACGTCCTTCGACGCCGCGTTCGGCGAACTCCCCTGAATGTTGTCGATGATGTTGGTGAAGATGTGGCTGTAGAAGAATCCAACCCCCGCGCTTATCACCGTCTTTTCGTTTATGGCGTAATTCAAGCCGGCTCTCGGCCCGAAGTCGTGCTTGTTCGGTAGCTCGGGCATACCGCCCGGAAACGCCGTGGGGTTGTTGGGGTTGAATGCCGGATTCGGCAGGTAATTGAACGGTGTGCCGTTGTACTCGTAGCGCAGACCGGCAGTCAGCGTGAAGTTATGCGCGACCTTCCAGCTATCTTCGGCGTAGTAGTTCTGCACCCAGATCTGCGGGCGTGCGGTCGGATTGCCAAACTGGATCGTGGCAGTTCCGCTGGAAGCCGTGCCGCCGAAATTGTCGAGGTAGTTCGCCAGCGCCGTATAACCCGCGGTCTGCGCGGCTGTAAATCCGATGGCCCCATAGAACTCGAAAGGAATACCGTCCTTGATGCGTTGATCCTCGATATCGAAGCCGAACTTCATCGTGTGCGTGCCCTTGATCCAGGTCACCGCATCTTCCAGTTGATAGGTGTTCTGGAACCGCCCCTGCGGCACATTGCCGGGGATGCCGTATCCGGTGATACCCGTGATGCCAATCGCCGGCATAAGCGCCAGCGGATTCGCTAAGGTGCTCGGAGCCAGAGCGAAGTTGAAACCGATCCGGCTCCACGCCGGACGCAGCTCATTCAATATATTCGGAGTGAAATTATGCGTGTAGACGATCCCGGCGTTGTAGGTTACGCCCGCCTGATCGGTGTCGAAACCCGGTAACTGGTTGGGGAAGTTGCCCACGTCAAACGGCACGGAATATGGAGCTTGGATGAAACGGAAACGGACCCGATCGTTGTCTGAAACAATCAGGTCGGAAGTCGCTTCGAGCTCGCGAGAGTTGGTGTCATCCCCCAACTGCCGCTGCACCCCCGCAAAGTTAACCACTCCGCGGTTCAAACCGCTTACCGGATCGTTACCCAGCGCAACCGTGCTCGCATAATGGGTATTGACACCGCGCAACGTTCCATATGCTGTCAGCAAATTGGCAATCCGCGGATTGGTGGAGTAAGTCTGCAGCGTTGTGAACCCGGACGCCGTCGGCAACGTCAGAATGCCCAGGTTCGCCGTGGCACGGTACCGGTCCCAAATGTTCGAGACAAAGAAGAACATGCGGTCCTTGATGATCGGCCCGCTTACGCGGAAACCGAATATGTTCTCCCGCGATTTCACCTTCGGAACCTGGTTCAGAATGTCGCCCTTGTCCTCTCCGTCCAGAGCGGAGTTGAACAGAAGCTCATACGCCGCTCCGTGGAACTGGTTCGATCCGCCCTTGAACACCAGGTTTGAGACCGAGCCGCCGCGGCCATACTCGGCCGCGAAGGAATCCACCAGAATCGTAAGCTCCTGCACCGCCTCCAGGTTCTCGGGTTGGAACGCCTGCCCATGCAACCCCTGATCGTTGTTGTCCTCGCCCTCAATCAGGAAGTTATTATCGCGCGGACGATTGCCGTTTACTGAAAACCCGTAGCCGTTCGTGTAGTTGTCGCCCGTCACCGTGGTGACCCCAGGCAGCGTCACCGCCAGTTGATACGGATTCAGGCTTGAGATGGGAAGATTGCTCACTTCAAGTTGAGAAAGCGTGTCGCTCAGCTCTCCACTATCAGTCTTCAGCGCCTCCACCACGTCGGAGGGGACCTCCACCGTGGTGGTCGCCGCCCCAGGGTTCAGCGTCACATTCACTGAGGTCACTACCGATGCATTCACCACCACGTTCTCCGCCGTCGTCTTCGCGAACGTGTCCGCAGTCACTTCCACCCTGTAGGTTCCCGGCGCAACCGACTCAATGCGATAGGCGCCCACCTTGTTCGTCTTCGCGGAGTGCTTGTCGTTGGTATCGATCGACGTTGCCGTCACCGACGCGCCGACCACCACGGCACCGGCGGCATCCACCACGCTGCCCGCGATCGTGCCGTTGGTTTCCTGCGCAAATCCCGTGGAGCCGGCCAGGAAGGCCACGCAAATCATCACTATCCCGATCGAAACCGCCGCCAAGCCGAGAAGTTTCCTCATAGTTTTCTCCTTGCGTAATCAAACCCATTCCGCCAGACTTGCGGAATCACACTTAAGTCCTAGACACCCGGTAACATTGTTCTTTGGTTACTATCCAAAATTGAACTGCAATCCTGTCTCCAAACCAAATGCGACTGCCAATACCCTCTGAACCCCAAATAACTCCCGCATTTTCTGTTACCTCCACGCAGAAGAATTCAGTTGCTGACATTCTAGCTATGATTCATACATGCGCAATCCTATTAATCATAGTTACCCCCGTACCCGTCATTAACCAGTCATATACCCTCATCCCGTGAAGATCTTTCTCGCCTCCATCTCCCCAACCCGCTCGCGACCCAAATCCGACGCCGCCGCCACCCTCGCCGCCGACTACCTCACCCGTGCCGCCCGCTATCTCCCCTGCGAAGCCCAATCCCACCCCTCCGAGGCCGCCTTGCTCGCCTGGCTCGACCGATCCGCCCGCCAATCCACCCGCACCACCCCCGTCCTCATCCTCCTCGACAGCCGCGGCAAGCAGTTCACCAGCGAAGCCTTCGCCGCCCACCTCGGCCGCCTCCGCGACTCCGGCACCCAGTCCGTCGTCCTCGCCATCGGTCCCGCCGACGGCTGGTCTGCCGCCGCCCGCGCCCGCGCCGGCCTTGTGCTCTCCTTCGGCGCCATCACCCTCCCCCACCAACTCGCCCGCGCCGTCCTCGCCGAACAACTCTACCGCGCCCTCACCATCCTCGCCGGCCACCCCTACCACTCCGGCCACTGACAGGCGATCAACCTGGGTGCCCCTTGATCAACGAGAGGGCGCGAGTCCCTCGTTTATAGTGGGGTCAGTCTCTTACATCCACGTATCCACCCCGCACCTGGAACCCTCTACACTAACCACATGTCCGCCACCACCTCCGAAGCGACCCCCGAAACCACCCGCCGCGGCCTCATCCTCATCAACACCGGCCCCGGCAAGGGCAAGACCACCGCCGCCCTCGGCACCGCCTTCCGCGCCGCTGGCAACGGCATGCGCGTCCTCTTCCTCCAGTTCCTTAAAGGCTCCTGGCACTATGGCGAACTCGACGCCGCCGAAGCCCTCAATCGCGCCCTCGGCGGCTCCAGCGCCACTCCCAACTTCGTCATCAAGCAGCTCGGCCGCGGCTTCGTCAAAGTCGGCGGCGCCGAGACCGATCCCGAAGACATCCGCCTCGTCGAAGCCGCCTGGGCCGAGTCCGCCGCCGCCATCCTCTCCGGCGATTGGGACCTGGTCGTCCTCGACGAAATCAACTACGCCATCGGCTACCACATGCTCGCCCCCGAAGCCGTCGCCGACGTCCTCCGCCGCAAGCCCGAGATGACCCACGTCATCCTCACCGGCCGCAACGCCCACCCCCTTCTGGTCGAACTAGCCGACACCGTAACCGAGATGCGCGAAGTCAAACACGCCTACCAGCGCAACATCCTCGCCCAGCGTGGCATCGAGTTCTAACCGCTGTGCGACACTAGTCTCAAGTTCCCGAGCAATGCCCAACCTCACCTCCCTGCTCCAACGCACCTTCGGCTTCCCCTCCTTCCGCGCCAACCAGGAAGCCGTCTGCCGCGCCGCTACCGACGGCCGCGACGTTCTCCTGGTCATGCCCACCGGCGCCGGCAAGTCTCTCTGCTACCAACTCCCCGCCATCGCCCGCCAATCCGCAGGCGAAGCTGGCACTGCGCTCGTTGTCTCCCCGCTCATCGCCCTTATGGATGATCAGGCCGCCAAGCTCACCGCCCACGGCCTGCGCGTCGGCCGCATCCACTCCGGCCTGTCTCGCGACGACACCCGCCAGGCCTGCCGCGACTATCTCGACGGCGCCCTCCAATTCCTATTCATCGCTCCCGAGCGCCTCCGCGTCCCCGGCTTTCCCGAGATGCTCGCCCGCCGCAAGCCCTCCCTCATCGCCATCGACGAGGCCCACTGCATCAGCGCCTGGGGCCACGACTTCCGCCCCGACTATCGCACCCTCGGCGAATATCTCCCCGCCCTGCGCCCCGCACCCATCATCGCTCTCACCGCCACCGCCACGCCCACCGTGCAGCAGGACATCGTCGCTCAACTTCAGTTACAAAATCCCGCGCTCTTCATCCACGGCTTCCGTCGCTCCAACCTCGCCATCGAAGTCGTCGAGATGTCCAAGCCCCGCCGTCACGCCTTCGCCGCCGAACTCCTCGCCCCACCATCAACCCGCCCCGCCATCGTCTACGCCCCCTCGCGCAAGGCCTCCGAAGAGCTCGCCGCCGAACTCAACCACCGTTTCCCCACCTCCGCCTATCACGCCGGACTCGACCCCAGCACTCGCGAGCACGTCCAGCGCGCCTTCCAATCCGGCAAGCTCTCGGTCGTCGTCGCCACCATCGCCTTCGGCATGGGCATCGACAAGGCCAACGTCCGCACCGTCCTCCATACTGCGCTGCCCGCCTCAGTCGAAGCCTTCTACCAGGAGATCGGCCGCGCCGGCCGCGATGGCCTGCCCTCACGCTCCGTCCTGCTCCACTCCTACGCCGATCGCAAGCTGCACGAGTTCTTCCTCGAGCGCGACTACCCGCCTGCCTCCGATCTCGCCCGCGTCGCGCAACTCCTTACCGAAGAATTCCTCATGCCCGAGCCGCTCGCCCAGCGCCTCAAAATGGATCTCGACACCTTCAATAAATCCATCGAAAAACTCATCGCCCAAGGCGCGGCCTCCATCGACCTCGTCGGAAACGTCCGCCGTGCAGGCCCCATCTCCACCAAGGAATCCTGGCGCGCCGGCTACGAAGCTCAGATCGCCTTCCGCCGCGCGCAACTCGACCGCATGGTCGCCTTCGCCGAAACTCAGCAGTGCCGAATGACCGCCATCATCCGCCACTTCGGCGACACCGCCGACGCCCGCCGCCCTTGTGGCCAGTGCGACTTCTGCTCCCCCTCCACCACCTCCGTCCTCGCCTTCGCCCCGCCCACCACGGCGCAGGCCCGCGACCTCCGCACTATCCTCGCTTCCCTCGCCCACCGCTCCACTTCCACCGGCAAGCTCCACACCGACCTCGCCCCCAATCTCGATACAGTAGCCGACCGCCGCGCCTTTGAAGTCCTCCTCGACGCCCTCGCCCGCGCTGGCCTCATCACCCTCACCGCCGAAACCTTCACCAACGCCGAAGGCAACGTCCTCCCCTACAAAAAAGCCGCCCTCACCCACGAAGGCCGCAGCGACGACGCCTCCGAACTAACCGGCGTAGTCCTCCCCGCCGCCTCCGACGAGCCGCTATCGCCATCCACGCTGAAACGCAAGCGCGCGCGCGCTGCTTCTAGGTGCCCCGAGGCTTTAGCCTCGGGTCTCTCAACTCGCCAAAAGAAAGGGGCTTTAGCCCCTGGGTCAGGCTTCCCCACCCTCACCCCAGCTCAGGAGCAACTCGACGACGCCCTCCGCGCCTGGCGCAAATCCGAAGCCGCCAAAACCGGCAAGCCCGCCTTCATCGTCCTCAGTGACGCCGTCATTCGCAATCTCGCCATCGCGCAGCCGCGCAATATTTCGGAGTTACTCACAGTCCCCGGCATCGGCCCCAGCAAGGCCGACAAATTCGGCCCAGACATCATCGCCATCTGCCGCGGTGCCACAACGACGCCTGCAGCAACTCCGGGCTCTCCTACACTCTCGTCATCTCGACCGGAGCGCAGCGAAGTGGAAAGACCCCCGCATTTTGCACAAGTCGCCGCCAACCCCAGCGCAACGCGTAAGGCTGCTTCTAGGTACCCCAAGGCTTCAGCCTTGAATCTCTCAGATGACGACAACGACGGGGCTTCAGCCCCTGGGGCAAGTTCTCTCTCCACCCCAACCTTCCACCGCACTCGCCCCGCTGCATCCGACCCCACCGCCTCGCTTACTCCCGATCAACTCCTCCTCGATACCCAACTCCGCGCCTGGCGCAAAGCCGAGTCCGCCCGCATCGGCCTCCCGCAATTCTTCGTCCTCGGCTCCTCCACGCTGCGCAGCATCGTCCTCCTCCGCCCGAAGACCATCGCCCAACTTCAAACCATCTCCGGCATCGGCCCCGACATGGCTGAGAAATTCGGCGCATCCATCGTCGAACTCTGCCGCGCATAGACCCCTCCCTTTCGCATAGGACCTCGTCACCCGAATAACGACCATCTTTAGTCACAATCTCTCCGCCCCGGCGCCCGGCGCCGAGCGCATTGTCGAGCGCCAGTCCCACACAAAACTGCTAAACTGAGTATTCGCAGCAGGATTCCCGGGCCCCGGCAGCCCGAGGTGGCAGAAGGACTACCCACATGGCAGATCGCACTCATAACGGCAACCAGAACGGCGACTTCAGCTCCTCCACGCTCCGCCTCAAGCTCGGCCTCGCCGAGATGCTCAAGGGTGGAGTCATCATGGACGTAATGAATGTTGCCCAGGCCGAAATCGCCGAAGAGGCCGGCGCCATCTCCGTCATGGCGCTCGAGCGCGTGCCCGCCATGATCCGCGCCGAGGGCGGCGTCGCCCGCATGGCCAGCCCCAAACTCATCAAGCAGATCATCGCCGCCGTCTCCATCCCGGTCATGGCCAAGGCCCGCATCGGCCACTTCGTCGAAGCCCAGATTCTCCAGACCCTCGGCGTCGACTTTATCGACGAGTCCGAAGTCCTCACTCCCGCCGACGAGACCCACCACATCGACAAGCACGCCTTCACCACGCCCTTCGTCTGCGGCGCGCGCAACCTCGGCGAAGCCCTCCGCCGCATCGCCGAAGGCGCCGCCATGATCCGCACCAAGGGCGAGGCCGGTACCGGCGATGTCGTTCACGCCGTCCAGCACATGCGCCAGATCGTCGGCGAGATCCGCGCCCTCACCGTGCTCGACGATCAGGCCCTCTACCACGCCGCCAAGGAACTCCAGGCCCCCTACGAACTCGTCCGCATGGTCGCCAAATCAGGCAAGCTGCCCGTGCCCAACTTCTCCGCCGGCGGCATCGCCACTCCCGCCGACGCTGCCCTGATGATGCAACTCGGCGCCGAATCCGTCTTCGTCGGCTCCGGCATCTTCATGAAGGAGCGCGCCACTCCGCTCGACGTCGAGAACAACCCCATCGAGCGCGAAGAGGCCGTCTCCCGCGCCCGCGCCATCGTCATCGCCACCACCCACTTCAACGACCCCAAAATCGTCGCCGAAGCCAGCGAAGCCGTCACCGGAACCATGAAAGGCCTCGCCGCCGCCGCCATCGAAGAGCAGGACCTCATGCAAACCCGCGGCTGGTAGCTTCAAAAAAACAAACGCAAAGGGCCCGGCGGCTCTCCGCTGGGCATTTTTTCTATTCTCGACGGGCTCCTCACGCCGCTTCCGCCTTCTCCCGCAAATCCTCCAGCATCACCCGCCGCAACGCCGCGTTCAGCCGCGACTGATCCGCCTGCTCACACCAGCTTCAACTCCGGAAAATCCCGCTCATACCTTCCTTTATCCAGGGTGATCAATCGGTCGGCAGTCAGCAGCGCATGCGCGCCAATCAAAAAATCAGCCAGCAGCCGCCTGGGCTGTTCCTGCCCCGACCGCCGCCGGCGCTTCGCGTAGCGTGCGTATCTCCGGCCAGCCTCCAGCCAAACCTGCTCGTCCAACTCGAAATCAACCACCACATCCGCATCGCTCAGAAACTGCCCGAGAAATTCCTCTGTCATCCTGGGATGGGCGATGGCCTCTGCATACACAGCGGCGCACAAAACCACCGAACCGGCGCGGCTCGACTCCCCCAGCAAGTGCGTAAGACGCCCAACCGAAGGCTCCTGGTCCCAGATAGCCGAGAGAACATTCGTATCCAGTGCGGTTCTCATTGGTCTCGCTCGTCGCCTGGTCCGCCAAAATCGTCATTGCGCATCTCCCGTACCCAGGCCACGGCAGTGCCCTCGGGCGCGCCCTTGGAAAGTGCACCGATCCACTTCTCGAACGGATTCTCGTTCGCCCGCACCGGCTGGATATACGTCAGTCCGTCCTTCATCACGTATGCGATTCTGTCGCCAGCCTTGACCCCGAGCCGCCGCCGCACCTCCGCTGGGACAGTCACCTGCCCTTTACTGCTGATTGTGCTAGTGTTCGTCATACTTACCACTCCTCTTTACGTAATACTATACCTCTTTACCCGCGCCCGCAACACAAGAATCCGGGCGCAACTCACCCCACCCGCCCCGCATCGCATGACAGTACGCCAATGCCGCCGCACGCTGCGGCCACAGGAGAAATCCCGATGATGATCAAGATCAAAAAGCTCGGCATGGCACTCTGCATCTCCGCCGCACTCACACTCACCCTCAGCGCGCACGCCGCTGACCGCCAGAAACTCGATGACCGCATCGCAGCCGCCAGCGACGTCGTCCACGAACTCATGGCAACGCCCGACAGAGGTGTCCCCGACGATATCGCCGAGCACGCCACCTGCGTCGCCGTCATCCCGGGCTTCAAGAAGGGAGCCTTCATCGCCGGCGCCCAGTATGGCCAGGGCGTCGTCACCTGCCGCACCGGCCATGGCTGGAGCGCTCCCGCATTCATTCAACTCACCGGAGCCAGCTTCGGCCTGCAGGCCGGCGGCGAATCCACCGACCTCGTCCTCGTTGCCATGTCGCATAACGCCTTCCAGCGGCTGCTCACGGACAAGGTCAAGCTCGGCGGCGACATCGCTGTCGCGGCCGGGCCCGTGGGACGCAACTCACAGGCCTCTACCACTGAACTCGCCAACGCCGGCTTCCTCTCTTACTCGCGCAGTAAGGGCATCTTCGCCGGTATCGACCTCACCGGCGACGTCGTCAACCAGAACCACGAAGACACCTACGCCTACTACGGCAGGAGTGTCACCCACCAGGCCATCCTCTCCGGCGAAGTCGAGGCTCCGTCGTCCGCAGCTGCATTCCGGCACGCTGTAGCCGAGCTCTTCCACGCCGACGCGAACAGCACCCACGCCTCCCGCTAACTCAAACCAACCGCAGCGCCAACCAAGGCTGGGCAAACTGGCACTATGCCGGCAAGCCCAGCCCTCCCATTATTTGCCCGCTCCGTGTGCCGGATGCTTCGTTTCCTGGTGTGCGGGTGCGCATGATAGGGTGAAATAGTTCGCTTTCGTGTCCAATACTGCATAGAAACAAGGCCATTCGCCATCAGGTGGTTTCATGAATCGCATCGCCCTCCTCCTCGCCCTCGCTCTCTGCCTTCCCCTCGTCGCCCGTGCCGACGAAGCCTCACACCGCGCCAAGGTGCAGGAGATGATGAGCCTGCTCAGCACGGAAAAGAACGTGCAGGGAGTCGTCGACAAGTTTATGAAGCAGATCACGGACGTGGCCGACAAGGAAGCCGGCCCCAACCCCTCGCCGGAGACCAAGGCAAAAGTCGCCGACTTCGAGAAGCAGGCCCTCTTTATCATCGAGTCGCAAGTGGGTTGGAAGGAAATGCAGGCGGATTTCACCGACATCTACGCCAAGAGCTTCACCGAAGAAGAGTTGGACGGCATCATCGCTTTCTACAAGTCACCCGCCGGATCCGCGCTCCTCACCAAGATGCCGGACGTCAACGTCCAGATCGCCAAGGTTGGCGGCGCCCGCGTTCAGGCGCTGCAGCCGCAACTGCAGCAGTTGTACACGGACTTCCGGAAGAGCCTTGCCCCGCCCCCGCCGCTAGGGCCTGCTACGGGCGGTCCGGTCAATCCGTCTCCACCCGCCGCCACGCCGAAATAACCGTGTCTGCCAACGCTGCTTCGTCCCCCGTGCCTGTTCCTGCAACCATTTATCCTTGTGTGGCGACCGTCACGTCCCGCACGCCCCGCCGCGTGCTAGCGTCACAGAAGTGTGCCCCGCGCACGCTGCCACACGAAGAACCAAGTCCATTTCGCCAGGTGTTTCCATGAATCGGTTCGCCCTCATTCCCGTCTTGGCCTTTTGCCTTCCTCTCGCAGCCCAATCCAACGACGCCTCCCTGCAAGCCAAGGCGCAGCAGGCCGTGATCGCCCTCCACATCGACCGCATGGTCAAGAATGCCGCCGACGAGTTTACCAAGCGGTACTCAGACACGGCCGAACATATCGTCGGCAACAACCCCACGCCCGACCAGGTCACCAAACTCGCCGACTTTGAGAAGAACACCTCCAAAACCATCGACACCCAGATGAGTTGGGCTGCCGTCGGTCCCGGATTCGTAGACATCTACGCCAAGAACTTCACCGAAGCGGAGCTGGACGCCATCATCGCCTTCTATCGGTCGCCCGCCGGAATCGCTTTCCTCGACAAGACGCCGGCACTCAACGCACAGACCATGCAGCTTCTGCAGTCGAAGATGGCGGCTGTGCAACCGCAGTTGAAAGTGTCGCTCGATGACTTCCGCAAGAGTACGGCCACGCCGCCTGCCAACTCCCTGCAACTCACTCAGCCCGGAATCGCGCCGAGATAACCGTCCCTCCGCCATCGCCCCCCCAGCGCAATCGGATGCCTGGCTCCGCGATAGACTTGTTATCAGCACCGCATAGCAACCGCGCTCTCTAGCCCCGCATGACAGCGAAAGCTCCAGCCCATCCACCTCTCACCATCGGCGTCCTCGCCCTCCAGGGCGCCTACGACGCCCACGTCCGCACCCTCACCGCTCTGGGTGCAATCCCGCGACTCGTCCGCACTCCGGACCAACTCGCCGGTCTTGACGGCCTCATCATGCCCGGCGGCGAATCCACCACCATGCTCAAGTTCCTCGACCGCAACGGATTCTTCTCGATCCTCCAGACCTGGGTCCGCACCACGCCCACCTTTGGCACCTGCGCCGGCGCCATCCTGCTTGCCAACCACGTCGAGCACCCTCCGCAGCGCTCGCTCGCCGCCCTCGACATCACCGTCGAGCGCAACGCCTACGGCCGCCAGATCGACTCCACCATCCTCACCGCGCCCACCGCACTCCCCGGCGGCCCACTGGAGATGGTCTTCATCCGCTCCCCGCGCATCCGCACCACCGGCCCCGGCGTCGAAACCCTCGCCACCCGCGACGGCTTCCCCACCCTGGTCCGCTCCGGCCACCTGCTCGCCGCCACCTTCCACCCCGAACTCACCCACGACTCCCGCGTCCACCAACTCTTCCTCTCCATCGTCCGCGAACATCAGACAACGTGAGCCATCCCCATCCGTCCACGGCAGACTGTGTACTCCCCGTTCCTCTGTGTTCTCTGTGATTCGCTTTTAGCCTCTGGGGCCAGGCTCCGCCACAAACCCCCGCACCACCACCCCACTCGTCTCATAGTGCGTCACCCGGTGCCCCGCCCCGTGCCCCATTTGGATCGCCTTCTTCAGCATCCTTATCAGCCCGCGCGACTCCTCCTCGAACCACCGGCTGGTCGCGCGTTCCCAGTCCACCACCAGGTTGTAGCTCACGTCGCACTTCGGACAACCCAGCGGAGTCTCCAGCCAGCGATGGAACGCCGCCTCCGGCAGCTTCCCCACCGGGTCCGTCCCGCTCCGGATCGCCGCAATCGTCAGGTTCAACCTCTACCCTCCACTACGCCTCACGCCGCCGCTTCGGCGTAAGGAACCCGAACAGCAGATGCAGCACCGCCAATGCCAGCGCGCCCAGAAACGCCGCCTTGTACGTCTGCACCTCGAACCCCGGCACAAAATCGCTCGCGAACTTCAAAATCACCGCATTGATCACCAGGAAAAAGATCCCGAACGTCAATATCCCCAGCGGCAGCGTGATCACTTTCAGCAGCAGCCCGAACGTCGCGTTGAACAGCCCGATCACGATCACCGCGATCAGCGCCGATTTCAATCCATCAATCACGAATCCGTTTACAAAGTGCGCCACAATCAACAGCGCCGCCGCATTCAATATCCAGTGCAATAACATCCGCAACATATCCGCCTCCTTGTTCGTTCCACCAGCATATCCGATTACCCCACGGGCGCCCCATGATCAACGAGCGCGCTTCATCGCTCGTTTATCGTGGGGTTACTCTCTTACCCCCACTCCGCGTATCATCCTCCCAGCAGACATTCCGCCCGACGGAGCCCCCATGTCGCAAGCACGCATCGCTCTTCTGCTCTCCTTCCTCACCGGGACCGCGCTCCAGCCCGCCCAACAGTCCCCCGCACCCACCACGCCTCAACCGCCGCCAGATTCCTCCGCATCCATCCCCACCATCCACGTCACCTCCCGCCTCGTCGTCCTCGACGTAGTCGTCACCGACGGCCGCGGCCGTTCCATCAAGGGTCTCAAGCCCTCCGACTTCACCCTCACCGAGGACGGCGTCCCGCAAAAGCTCTCCAGCTTCACCGAGACGGACGCCGCCGCCGAAGCCCCACCTGCCAATGCGCCGCAGCCGCTCCCGCCCAACACCTTCGCCGTCCAGCCCCCCATCGCCGGCGATCTCCCCAGGACCGTAATCGTCCTCGGCGCTCTTTCCTTCGCCGACGCACCCCAGGCGCGCCGCGACCTCAACAAGTTCCTCAAGACGGCGCCTCCCGGAGTCCCCATCGCCATCTTCCGCGGCGACTGGAAGGGCATTCACCTCATCCAGGACTTCACCACCGATCCCGCAGTCCTTCAGGAAGCCGCGAACAGCGACAGAATCTTGCCCCCAATTCGACAAAGTGTAACCCTTCCAGGCGACTTTCCTCCTCTACCCAGCGATCGCCCTCCCGACGCGCGCGGCCTTGCCAGCTATCTCGCTTCCATTCCCGGCCGCATTAACCTCATCTGGATCTCCGACGGTGGTACGCCGCCCTTCGGAGAAATTGCCACTTCGTTCCCCGAAGTCTCCAACTTGCTTCACAACCTCAACGGCACCACCAATGTCGTCCACCTCAGCCGCATTGCCGTCTATCCCATCGACGCCAACGGCGTTATCGTTCCCGGCGCCGACCGGGCCGACTTCGACCTCGATCCCATGTTTCGCAATCCCATTACCGCACCCCTCGTCACCACCCCCGGACAGTTGGGATCATGGGCCCTTGCGGGCACCGGCTTCTTCTCCGGTCACGACCCCAGCTTGTTCCAGAATCCCGGCCTTCAGTTCGGCTGCGTCAGACTTCAAGACCTCGCCGCATCCACCGGCGGCCGCGCCTTCTGCAACACCAACGGCTACGCGCAAGCCATGGCCCAGGTCGTCGAAACCGGCTCGCACTACTACACCATCTCCTACACCCCCACCAATTCCAACTGGAATGGAGCCATCCGCAGAATCAAGATCGAGGTCCCGCTCACCCTCCTCCAGGCCCACGATTCCGCCTCGGAAAAGCTCCAGGACGCGCTCGATAGCATGGTCGAGGAGCCGCCGCGTATCGAGTATCGCAACGCCTACCGCGCTCGCAGCACGCCGGACGCCGTATCCGCCACACCCGCCTCTACCCGGAACGCGCCCGCGCCGCCCCAGCCCCAGCCACAGTCGCAGACCACCCCGGTCGCCGCTCATCCCGCGCCGCCGGTCACTCCCATCCAGGTCGCCATGGGCCTCGGCGCCCCTGCGCCTGACCAAATCCATTTCAACCTCACCGCCACGCCTGCAACTGAGATTGAGCGCCTGCAACCCGGCACTCCGCTGCCCAAGGGAAACTTCCTCGCCGCCGCCTGGCGCGATCAACCCTACCGCAATCTCCTGCTCCACTTCTCTATCGATCCCGCAGACCTCCGCTTCACCTTGAGCGGCGGCGTCCACCACGACGCGCTTGAGTTTGTCGCCGTCCTCTATCGCGACGACGGAGTCGAGGTCAATTCCTTCACCGGCAAGGCGACTCTCACCCTGGACGATCAGGGATACGCTCGAATCATCAGCGCACCCCTCACCTTCGACCACTCCATCGCCACCCCCATCGAAAGCAACTTCGCCCACTACTACCTCCGCACCGCCGTTCACGAGCTCCCCACCAACCACATCGGCGCCCTCGAAGTCCCCGTCGAATCCATCCACCTCCCCTCCGCCCAAACCCTAGCCGCCGCACAAAAACAATAGCGGGTGCCCCACATCTCGCCGCTGAGATGTGGGCGGAGCGCCAAGGAACTTGAGTGAGGGCAGGGTGCCGGGTGCCCAGCCAAGCCCCGCTTGGGTGGGTCAGAGTCGTCATTCTGGAGCGGAGCTCCAGAATCCCCGTATTGCCGGGTGCCCCATGATCAACGAGCGGCCCTTTCGCTCGTTTATCGTGGGGTTATTCACTGCCATGTCCAGGTTTCTCACTGCCATGTCCAGGGTTCTCACTGCCATACCCAGGTTTCTCACTGCCATGCCCAGGTTTCTCACTGCCATACCCAGGTTTCTCACTGCCATGCCCAGGTTTCTAGGTACGCCAAGGCTTCAGCCTTGGCTCTCTAGGCGCCCGGAGAAAACCGGGCTTTAGCCCCTGGGGCATGCCGTTTGCATTCGCTCCCGTACTGCCTCCGATAACGTCTGTGTTCTCTCCTCCAGACTTACCCCTCTTAGAAGACCTACCTTAGGCTTTAGGTACTAGGGGGCAGGCGCCACGCCCTCGCCCCTCGAACCTCAAACCTATCTGTTACATTGGCCCAGCCATGAAAATCACTCGCCGCGCCGCTCTCAAATCCTCCGCCCTCACTGCCACTGCCCTCGCCCTGCGCGGCTCGCGTCTGTTCTCCCAAGCCTCCGCCTCCGTCGATGCCCACATCGACATCCTCCCCGCCGAGCCCATCGCCACCATCTCGCCCGAGATCTACGGCCACTTCATCGAGCATCTCGGCGGCGTGATCTACGACGGCGTCTGGGTTGGTCCCGACTCCAAAATCGCCAACACCAACGGCATCCGCCAGTCCTTCATCGACACCATGCGTGCCGTCCAGGCCCCGCTCCTCCGCTGGCCCGGCGGCTGCTTCGCCGACTCCTACGACTGGCGCGACGGCCTCGGCTCGCCTGCCGCCCGCCCCGCCCGCACCGCCTTCTGGGGACAGCAGGACTCCAACCGCTTCGGCCTGCACGAGTTCATGCACACCTGCCGCGCCATCGGCTGCAAGCCCTACCTGGCATCGGACATGCGCTCGCTCCCCGCCCGCGACTTCTACCAGGAGATCGAATACTGCAACGCCCCCGCCGGCCCCGTCCCGTCCAACTCCGCCGCGCCCGCCGTTCCCAACGCGCTCGCCGCCCAGCGCGCCGCCAACGGGGATCCCGAACCGTTCAACGTCGACCTCTGGGGCGTCGGCAACGAGAGCTGGGGCTGCGGCGGCAACCTCGTCCCCGAAGAGTACGCCGCCATGTTCCGCCGCTTCACCGCCTGGACGCCGTCTTACAGCCCAACTCCACTCCGCTTCGTCGCCGTCGGCCCCAACGGCGACGACGTCGACTGGACCCGCCGCCTCTTCCAGTCCCTGTACGCCAACTCCGAACGCCGTCATCTCTTCGGCCTCAGCGTCCACTACTACACCTCCGGCAGCCCCACCGCCTTCGCCGAGGGCGACGCCCTCAAGTTCAACTCCGACGACTTCTACGACCTGCTCACCCGCGGCAGCATCATGGAGCGCGTCGTCACCGACCACTGGGCCGCCATGGCCCAGACCGCCGAACCCGGCCAACCCCGGGTCAAGCTCGTCGTCGACGAGTGGGGCGCATGGTACGGCAAAAGCACCGCGCTCGGCCCCAACTACAACCTCTCGCAGCAATCCACCATGCGCGACGCTCTGCTCACCGGCATCACGCTGGACATCTTCCAGCGCCACGCTGACAAAGTCGCGGTCGCCGCCGTCGCCCAGTCCATCAACTGCATCCACTCGCTCATGCTCGCGCAGGAAGACAAGTTCACCGTCACCCCCACCTTCCACGTCTTCCGCATGTACTTGCCCCATCGCGGCGCGCAGGCCGTCCGCGCCGAGTTCTCCGCCCCCGCTATCCGAAACCCGCTCGCCAACGCACCCATCCCCGTCGGCGGCAACAGCTACACCGGCTCGCTCGAGGCGGTGAAGCTCCTCGCCGGCCTCTCCGGCTCCGCGTCCATCTCGCCAACCAACCCAAAGCTGGTCACGCTGACCGTGGTTAACCCGCACATCGACCAGCCGGTTACAGCGGAGATCGAGGTTGCGGGCGCGGTGATCGGCGGCTATATGGGTACGGTGCTTGCGGAGGCCGACGTGCATGCGCACAACGACTTCGCGCATCCAGATGCTGTCCACCCTTCAGCAGCAGCGCTGGCGACGTCCCTGGGCAGAAGGATTGCTCATACCTTCCCGCCAGCCAGCGTCACCACGCTGCAGATCACCTTCGCCTGACTCTGCATCCAATCTCACAGGTCGCCGCCTTCCGCGCCCCTGCGATTCGAACACGTTACAAATCCCCACCCGATCGCGGTGGCGACCGGACGGCTTTCCTAGTAAGCTCTACGAATCGCGTGCGCCATGAGGTGCCTCCTTGCCAGCCATCATCACGCCTCCCGATCTTGAACGTCGTCCCCGCCGTTCCGAAGAGAACGATGGCGGCCACGGCCGGCGCCCGCCGAATGGCCGCGACCTCAAGCGCACCGGCGGTGGTGGCGACAACGACAATGGCAACGACTCTCCACAGCGTCCTCGCCGCCCCGGCGAACGCCTCACCACCTACCGCCTCGGCCTCTTCTTCGCACTCGGCGCCGTCGTCATGTTTTTCGTCGGCATCGTCAGCGTCTTCTTGCACGGCGATGCCGACACCCACATCGACGCATACAACCGCATCATCAACAACTGGCTGCCTGCCACCATTCCACCCATCCTGTGGCTCAACTCCGCCGTCCTGCTCCTCAGCGCCGTCACCATGGAGGTCGCGCGCCGCCACATGTTCCACGAGATCGACGCCATGGAAGAGTGGTTCGGCCTCGGCAAGCCCACTTCGCGCCGTGCCCTGCCCTGGCTGATCGCGACCTTCATCCTCGGCTCGCTCTTTCTCACCGGCCAGATTCTCGCCTGGCATCAGCTCGCCGCGCAGCGAATCTCCTTCAACTCCAGCGGCAGCGGCGCCCACGCCTTCTACATCATCACCTACGCCCACGCCATCCATCTCACCGCCGGCATCGCCGCCCTCATCGCGGCGGTCATCGGCCTCTTCGCCTTCCGCAGCGTCGAAAACCGCCAGATCCTGGTCGACTGCGCCGCCTGGTACTGGCACGCCATGGGCGCTCTCTGGCTCATCCTCTTCGCCCTCCTCGTCTTTTTCCTGTAACCTGCGCGCCGCGAACGGACGCCTGCTAATACACCACGCCCTTCGCCCGCTCCGCCTTCATCGCCCGCATATACCACTCAAACTCGTCGAAAAACCGTCCCGTCTTCTCCGCCAGTTCCTGCGTCAGAGCAATCCCATCCTTGCTTAGCGCCGTCCCAATCGAAGGAATCGGCTGGATGGATGGAATCGACGGCATGCCCACCTCTGGCAGCAATGCGCGCAACTGCATCGCCGCGCGCACCCCGCCAAAGCTCCTCTGCGAATAACAGACAATCGCCGACGGCCTCCAGAAATACTCCTCCAGAAAATAATCAATCAAGTTCGCAAGCCCCGGCGGAATGCTGTGGTTGTACTCCGCGCTCACAATGCAGAAGCCGTCCGCCCGCGCAAACAACTCCGCCAGCGGCGCCAGCTTCGCATGCAGCGCCGCATACTTCGCCGGAGGGTCCGTCTTGATCTCCTTCCACATCTTGTCCAGCAGCGGCAACTCCAGCGCCTGCGCGTCCACCAGCACCGCCTCATGCCCGCGCGCCACCAGCTGCGCCATCGCCCACTTCGCTGCCCGGCCGCCCAGCCGCTCGCTCCGCACCGACCCCAGCAATACCGGAACCACCATCGCATCCCTCCTCGTCGATTACCCAACCATCAGATGCGCCCGCAGTACGTATCTGCCCTCAGCGCGACTGAATCCGCAAACAAAAATGCCCACACTTTGAAATGTGGGTCTACATCAGTCCAGTCCTTCGCCGGAACTCATCCTCTGCAGTCTCACCGCAAAGGCGGGTTGTCGAGCGCAGCTCGGCGTTGGTCTTCTTCGTCGCTACTTCTTCTTTACAGCGCCTTTACCGGCCGGCTTTTTTCGAGCGCTCGCAGCCTTCTTCACTGGAGCCTTGGCCTTCGCCTTCTTCACCACCTTCGCGTGCGTCTTTGCCGGGACCTTTTTCGCCGCCGCCTTTGCCGAAGACTTCTTGGCTGCAGGCTTCTTCCCAGCCGGCTTCGCTGCAGCTTTCGTCTTCGCAGCAGCAGCCTTCTTCGCCGCCTTCACAACAGGAGCCTTCTTCCCGGCCGCCTTCTTCGCTGCCGTCGGCTTGGCCGAAACGCTCGCCGCAACCTTCGCTGCAACCGGCTTGCCGGCCGCGGCCTTTGCCGGTGCAGCCTGTTTCGCTGGAACCGCAGCCTTCGCCGCAGGGCCGGCCTTTGGCTCAACTGGCTTCGCTTCGGCGGCCCTCCCCTTTTCTGTCCGAGGTTTCGCGGCGACCGCTCCCGGCAATCCCTCGGCCGCGTGAGCTGCAGCGGCAACCTCTTCCAGCCCACCGCCATTCTCCGGCTGACCCTCGCCCGCGGCCTTCTTGCGCGCTTTCGCCACCTTGCTGTCCTTCTTGGTCGCCCGTGCCCGCCGCAGATGCACCGGAGGAGGTGGCGCCGGCGGCGAGTAAGGCTCCAGATACGCCTTCATCGCCTCCTCCGTGCCCAGCTTTCCGTCCATCAACTCGAAGAACACCTTCTCCACCAACTCATCGAATCCCGCCAGGCCCGGAACGATCCGCATCTCCTGCATCAGCGTGTACGGAATCTTCTGCCGTGCCTGCGGCCACTCCGTGTAGAAGTTCTTGAACTTCGCCTGCAGCGCCGCGTTCTTGCCCGAGTAAGCAACCCACAGCACCACCTCGGGCCGCGCGCTCATCAGCATCTTCCAGGCGGCCGACGGAGTCGCCGCGTGCTTCCCGCCCAGCTCCGCCGCAAACTTCTTCGCCTCGCCTTCCAGCGCGTCGATTTCCTTGACCGACCCCTGCCGCGGAAAACTCTTCTTCAGGACCTTCACATCCTTGGCCTGCATCTTCGCTGTCAGCAGCGGGAAGTGCGCCGCCGAGGCGTCCGCATTGATCCCCCGCAGTTGCAACTGCATCTGCGCCTCGCGCAGCTTCTCCAGCTCCGCCGCATTCGCCTTCGCCGAGCTCCAGCCCGACGCAAGCTGCTTCATCCAGCCCTCGTGCTCCAGCCCCCGCATCACCCGCAGCGGATCTTCCTCATGCACAATCTCTTCCGCCTCGTATCCGCGTTGCCAGGCCGACATCGCCGAGATGTACCCTTCGGACTTGCCCGTCTCATACCGGGCCCGCGTCTTCTCCTCCATCTGCCAGCCCAGGCGCGCCGCCAGCCGAGCCGCACGGATCATCCGCACCGGGTCTTCGATGAAACCGTAGTTGCTCACCAGCCGGAGCTCGCGGTTCTCTATATCCGCCACGCCGTTCAGCGGGTCCATTAGCAAGCCATACGACCCCTCGTTCAGCGACAGCGCCATCGCGTTGGCCGTAAAATCACGCCGCCGCAGATCGTCAAGGATATTTGCCGCCTTCACCACCGGCTTGCCCGGCTTCGGGTAGGTCACCGTCAACGTGCTGCCGACTTCCATCCGCACGCGTCCCGGGAAGCGCACAAATAGCGTCTGCATCGGCTCCGACTCACCAACAATCACGGCTCCGGCTTTTTCCAGATTTTTGTGTAATTTGAGAGCGTTTCCCTGAACTACCACATCAAGGTCGCGCACCGGCGATCCGCTGGTCAAATCGCGAACTGCCCCACCTGCTAGAAATATCGTCAGCCCCTTGTTGCGGGCGATCTCCCGGACTGCTTGTAATGCCCTCTGCTGTGCCTGGGAAAGACGGCTTTCGAGCAGGTAGATATAATCGGCCATACGCTACGCGTCTTCTCCATCCGGCCTCGGCCGGACCCTCTGCAACCACCTTCAACCCTAACCAAATCAGTTACTTACATCACTCTCGACAACCCGGCACAAGTGTCCATTCTAGCACTATATTGTTGACTTTGCTAGGGGATTGGCAGCTTTTTCGTGACGCATCCCTCGCGCCGTGCGACAATCGCCCCAGCGGCCTGCTCCCATGTCAAATTCCCGCAAAAAGGTCATCGTCAGGCGCTTTTCCGGAGACACCCTCCCCGGCTACCTGCCCCCCGCCTCTATCGCCCATAACAACGCCATCGACCTCCTCGACCTCACCGGTCGCATCCTCTCGCTGCCGCTCAACGACATCAAGACCGTGTGCTACGTCCGCGACTTCAACCTCGCCGACACCCAGAACCCCGAGCGCCTCACCCGCCGCAACTTTCTCGCCCGCCCCCGCTCGGAAGGCCTCTGGCTCCGCCTCACCTTCCGGACCGGGGACCTGCTGGAGGGCCTCGCCCCCACCGATCGTACCCTCCTCGACGCCCTCATCGACGACGCCGGCCTCTTCCTCACCCCGCCCGACACCCGCTCCAACACCCAGCGCCTCTACGTCCCCCGCGCCGCAATCACCGAACTCCAACTCCTCGCCGTCATCACTACCCCCTCCCGCCGCGCCGCTGCAGCCGATCACCCCGCCAAGGAAAACCTCCAGGACGAGCTCTTCCACCTTCCCCTGGACCCCGACTCCCGCCCCAATTAGTTCCCAGTTGTCAGTTCTCAGTTCTCAGTCGAAGAAATCCCCGCCTCCCGCATTTCTCCTCGCAAGCCTGCAGTCGACAACATCAAACGCAGTCGCCTTGCCCAACTGACAACTGACAACTGAGAACTGACAACTGACAACTGTCTCTCTACAATTCTCCCCATGAAGCTCTCCACCCTCGCCGCGCATCTGGGCGCAGCCCTCCAGGGCGACCCCGACGCCGAAATCACCTCTGCCGCCGGCCTCGACGTCGCCGGCCCCGGCCAGCTCACCTTCGTCGCCAACCCCAAGTACACCCCGCTCGCCCGCACCACGCAGGCCACGGCCGTCCTGGTCGAGCCCGCGTTCGAGCCCATCGCCGCCGCGACCCTCCGCATCGCCAACCCCTACCTCGCCTTCGCCCACGCCCTGGAATTGCTCTACGAGGCCCCCGCCTACCCCGCCGGAATCCATCCCACGGCCGTCATCGCTTCCACCGCACAGATCGGTCCCGGCGCCCACATCGGCGCGTACGCTGTCGTCGGTGACCATGTCGTCCTGGGCGAGCACGCCACGCTGCTGCCTCACGTCGTCATCTATCCCCACGCCCAAATTGGCAGCCACTTCTTCGCCCACGCCCACGCCGTCGTCCGCGAGCGCTGCCGGCTCGGTGACCACGTCATCCTCCAGAACGGCGTCATCATCGGTGCCGACGGCTTCGGCTTCGCCCGCCAATCCCCGCCTCAGGAAGGTAGTGTCATTCTGAGCGAAGGCGTCGCAGACGCCGCAGCGAAGAACCCCCGCATTTCGTCTTTCGCTCCTGCCTGGTACAAAATCCTCCAGACCGGCCGCACCGTCCTCGAAGACCACGTCGAAGTTCAGGCCAACTCCACCGTCGACCGCGCCTCCATTGGAGAAACCCGCATCCGCGCCGGCGCCAAAATCGACAATCTCGTCATGGTCGGCCACGGATCCTCGGTCGGCGAAGACACTCTGCTTTGCTCCCAGGTCGGCCTCGCCGGCTCCACCCACGTCGGCAGGAACGTCATCCTGGCCGGCCAGGTCGGTGTCGCCGGCCACTGCACCATCGGCGACGGCGCCATCGCCACTGCGCAGTCCGGAATTCCGTCCGACGTCGCCCCTGGAGCCACCGTCAGCGGCTACCCGGCGATTGACAACCGCAAATGGCTCCGAGCCGTAGCCGTCTTCAATCGCCTCCCCGACCTGGTCCGCGACCTGCGAAAAAAGGATTCAACGCCCCGCAACAAGGAGTAAGATGGCGCGGCGTGAATTTCACCCGGCCGCAGTGACTGAGAAACTGTTCGGCGCATCCAATATGCCAGTGCAAGAGCCACCCACTTCGACCGGCCTCGAACTCGTCCGCTCGCCGGGCGTGACCGTCCTCCTGCTCGACGACGATCCCGTCAATCTGCATCTCCGCGGCGCCATCCTCCGCCAGAACGGCTACGCCTCGGTTACCGCCACCACCACCGAGGAGGCCACCCAACTCCTTGACCAGATCGACATCGCCGTCCTCGACTATCACCTTGGTGCCGGAAAGTTCGGCACCGAAGTCGCCGCCAAGCTGCGCAAGCGCCGTCCCGAAGTCCCCATCATCATCATGTCCGCCACCCTCGAACGCCGCTTTGGCGGAGTCGAAGACATGCATCTGCTCAAGGGCCACAGCTCCGTCGACGATCTGCTCTCCGCCCTCCGCTCCTTCGAGGCTCGCCGCCGAGGCTCCCCGGTCGTGGTTGACGCTCGCGACTTCTTCTACTCCCGCATCTCGCTGGCCGTCGGCTCCGACGTCCTCCTCCAGATCCTCGACGCCGCC